>OGDF01006695.1_pt1 | contig 11250 bp, 15 predicted proteins | sample 1570141 | NCBI WGS metagenome assembly OGDF01 (sample SAMEA4370581, study PRJEB24528) | human gut metagenome | reverse complement strand
TTTTATATAATAGGGAATTCCAACGAAATTTCCTATTACATAAAAAAACAGGGTTTACACCCTGTTTTTTACTGTCTATAACACTTTATTGCTTTATTCAGGCAACTGATTTCTTCATCCGTCAGATTCCAGTTCAATCCGGCACAGTTCTCCTCAACCTTACGGCGGCTCTGGGCCCCGGCAATACAGGATGAGATAAATTCCTGCTGCAATGTCCAGTTGACTGCTATCTGTGCCAAAGGAACATTTCTCTCAGCAGCAATAGCATCCATCACCTTCAGCAATTCCATCACCTTCGAAAAAAGAGGTTCTCTGAAATACGGATAAAAGCGGTTTCTATTGTCCGTCTCACCAAATGTCCGGATTTTCCGATAACTGCCTGTCAGAATACCTCCTCCCAGTGTACCGTAAGTCATGACTCCCATTCCCCGGTCAGCAGCCCATCGGATGGTTTCCTCATTATCACCATCTAACATAGAATACTGCGGCTGATAAGCTTCAATCTCACAATACTTCGATGCTTCTTCTATCTGCTCCTTTGTAAAATTGGAAACGCCGGCATGAAGAATCTTACCTTCTTTTTTCAACTGTGCCACCGTACCGATGGTTTCCTCCATAGATACATTCGGATCCGGCCAATGGACAAGATAGAGATCGATATAATCTGTCTGCAGATTTTTCAATGATTCCTCACACTGCCTGCGGATTAATGATTCGGAACCGCAGCGGATATACTTTCCATCCACATACTTATTGCCGCATTTTGTCGCGATCACCACATCCTTACGAGCACCCAGATGATGCAGTGTCTCACCGATATACTGTTCTGCTTTACCCGCATTATAAGCCGGTGCAGTATCAATAAAATTAATCCCGCAGTCAAGAGCCGCCTTAATGGCATCCATTCGCTCCTCATCTGAATAAGCATCCCATCCGGCCCCTCCGATTCCCCATGTACCAAGACAAATCTGTGAGACTTCCAGTCCCGTTTTTCCGAATTTCTTATATCGCATGATTTTCCTCTCTTTCAATTTTCTCTGATTCATTGCCGCTGCTATTTACAAACAGGATGAAGAACTCCGCCCGTTTAGATATAGGTACATTATACCATATTTTCATTGATTTCTGCTTTTTTCTATTGATCCAGTCCAAAATAACTGAGCAGTCCCTCATAAATGCCTCTGGCAAATTCCGGCTGCATGGTTTCAAGTTTCTCTGCATCCCCGGCATTGGTCACATAAGCCAGCTCCACCAGCACCGCAGGCATATTGGTTCTTCTCAAAACATAAAGAGATGGATTCACTCTCACCCCGTTATCTCTGGTTCCCACAACATTAACAATCGCACTTAATATGTGTTGTGCAAGATAGTAGGACTGGGTATATTTTCTGTATACATAAACCTCCGTACCGTTGACAACAGGATCTGTATTGGCATTGGCATGGATACTGATAAAATAATCCGCCGGCCATGCATTGGCCGCCCTCACTCTGGCAGCCAGACTTGTTGTATTGCTTGTTCCCAGCCGTTCTTCTGGTGTGTTCCGTGACAGACGGACTTCAAACCGGTCATCTGCCCGCAAAAGCTCTGCCAGTTCTTTTCCCACTTGATAGGTAATATCCTGTTCTTTTAACCCGAAACCTTCCGCACCGGTATTTGGTCCGGATGGATTATGTCCCTGATCAATAAATATTTTAATGGCCATCTATTATACCCGCTATTCTAAATTCATATATCAGCATATGCTGCAGAACATCTTTATGTGCATTGACAGCGGACACTGTGAATGTTACTCTAAACATCAGGAGAAATTTTTTAGAAATATTCAGAAAAAGGGGGGTTACCAGATGAGTAATTTTATGTTCAGCCTGAATGCAACGCTGCCGGTTTTCCTGGTCATCGTTCTGGGCTGGTTTTTAATGCAGAAAAAAATGTTTAACGACAACTTTGTTGATATCATCAACAAGTTTGTTTTCAAAGTGTCACTGCCTGTCCTGTTGTTTAAAGATATTGCCACCACACCCATCAAAGATGCCTTTGATCCGAAATTTGTTATTTTTTGTATGGTTGGCACCACTATCATGTTTATGGGCATCTGGGCACTGACAACCATTTTTATGAAAGATAAATCAATGGTTGGTGCTTTCACCCAGGCATCTGCCCGGGGCAGTGCCGCTGTTCTAGGAATTGCCTTTGTCCAGAATATCTACGGCAATTCCGGTATGACACCGTTAATGATTGTATCTGCCGTTCCGCTATACAATATTTATTCTGTGATCATTCTGACATTTTGTGCCAATGACCAGGATCACTCCGACCGGGCAGCCACTATCAAGCGTGCCTTCAAAAATATTCTGACCAATCCGATCATCCTCGGTATTGCTGCAGGTGTACCATTTTCTCTGCTGAATATTGAGCTGCCTCCTCTGGTCTTAAAAACGGTGACCAATGTTGCACAGACAGCCACACCAATGGCACTTCTTGCCGTGGGTGCCGGTTTTGAAGGGCGCAAAGCCATCAAGAAAATCAAACCAACGATGATTGCCACGTTCATCAAACTGATCGCCCTGCCTGCCATTTATTTTCCATTTGCTATTGCCATGGGATTTCGTGAAAGTGCACTGGTAGCTATCCTCATCATGGTTGGCTCCCCCACAACGGTTACCTGCTATATCATGGCCAAAAATATGGGAAATGATGATGTTTTGTCCTCCAGTATCATTGTTATGGCAACCCTGTTGTCATCCGTCACACTGACTTTCTGGATCTTCCTTTTGAGAAGCATGGGACTGATCTGATTTGAAAATTTTTCCATACATATAAGGAACAACCTCTGCGCACAATAGCTACGTAAGCATTGTAATGATTGCTTTGTCATATTTCATCTGTAATATTTTAAACAAAGTTTTCATTACATGTCATTTTGCACAGGAGGTCACAATATGGACGAATTATCAGTATTAGATCTGCAAAATCTCCGCCATCTCATCGGTGGCTATGAAACCACTCATAAGAAAATGATGGAATATGCATCCGGCGCTTCTGATCCTCAGATCAGGCAGTTTTTCCAGAAATCTGCCCAGTCAGCCATGCAGAACAAACAGCAGCTCATGCAGTTTATCCATTAAGGGAGGTTTTTGAAAATGATCGATGAAAAAACAATGGTTGCCGACACACTGGCCGGCATCAACGGTGAATTAACACGTTTTGGAGAAATGATCCCTCAGACCGAGAACAAACAGCTGAAGCAGACATTAAAACAACTGAGAAATGCCTGCGAAACTTCCCAGGAAGAAATCTACCAGCTGGCCCGGGCCCATCAGTACTATGTCCCGGCCGAAAAAGCCAGTGTTCAGGAAGTTCAGCATGTAAAAAACATTTTAACCCAGGGATAAATTAATTTACCCTCTCAAACAAAACACCGCAGATCCGGTTCATCACCGGCTGCGGTATTTTTCTCTTTTATTCATATGGTATTGCTGTTTCAAGGCATATCATTTATCTGCTATCTTCAATTGACAGCGGACGAATATCAATCCGATTATCATTCATTGTCGTTGCCGCACCAATATCGGACAAACGCCCATGGGTCAATGTATTAAATCCACAGCCATTTTGTGTCTGATGGCTGGCAAACACACCTTCCGACACAGCATTTCCGACAGCTACACGCTGATCTATACAAGCCGTAAACTGCACTTCCCCCAGCTCATTAAATGCGATGACAGACATACCATCCTCAATCTTCCTTACTTTTGCATCTTCCGGATTCAGCCAGAGGGTCATGCCTTTCCTGGATGTCATCAGCTGTTCCCTGTCAAGGAAGGTTGAATTAAGACTCCACACACTTGGAGCGGCCACCAAGTGCAGCGGCCAATCCTGACATTTCGCACTGTAATCTGCTGTATAATGCGGCATCGGTTCCGCCAGCTTCTCATTGACAATCATCATTTTGCCTGTTTCTGTTCCAAAAGCCAGATGATCCGAAAACGGCAGCACAACCGAACCACCCTGCCGAAGAGTTTCCTTCGCCTCATCGGAAGTCTCCGCAATTGCCTTCGTCGGATGACTCAGCAAAATATCCAGCATCTCATCCTCAGACCTGTCAAAATAATCCTCCGAATAACCCATCCCCTTTGCCAGAAGACAAAACGTATCCCAGTTGCTCTTGCATTCTCCCGGTGCATCCACAAGCTTTCGTCCCGTGCCAAGGGTACAATAGCCGTAAGCCCGATAAATATCTGTCTGCTCCACAGAAAAGGTTGCCGGAAGCAGAATATCCGCATATCTGGCTGTGTCTGTCATAAACCGTTCATGAACGACTGTAAATAAATCTTCCCGTTCAAGACCTTTCAGGATCAGCTGCTGGTCACTGACGGTATTGGCCGGATTGCAACCATAGACATAAAATCCGCGAACAGCCTCTTTCCCTTCCATGGCAAGTGCCTGTCCAATCTGGTTGATATTGATCTTTCTTGCCGCTTTCTCTCTGAAATTCGGTCTGGTGATCAGCGATTTGTTCACATAATCCGTATCAATCGGTGTACATCCGCACAGACCGCCGCCCGGATGCTGCCATGCCCCGGTCAGCGCGGATAAAATCGTAATCAGACGCACCGTCATACCGCCGTTGCCATGACGGGAATTGCCGCTTCCCAATATAATGGCCGGTGCTTTGGCCTCACCAAATTCTCTGGCCAGCTGCCGGATCACTTCTGCCGGAATACCGGTTTCACTCTCAGCCCATTCCGGGGTATAGGCATCCAGTGTCTCTGCAAATTCCGGATATCCACTGGTATACTTCCCCACAAAAGATTTATCCACCAAATGTTCATTTTTAAGCACATTCATCATGGCTAACGCCAATGCCCCGTCTGTTCCCGCCTTGATAGTGATCACCTGGTCACAGTACGCTGCCGTCGGATTCGGGTAAACATCGATAAGAATTTTCTTCTTATGCCGATTGGCCGGTTTCTGCAGATCCGCCAGTGTCTGCAGTCTTGTCGCCGCCATATTGCAGCTCCAGATCAGATACAGATCACTGTCATTCAACTCTGTCGGCTCCAGACATCCTGTTTTGCCAACAACCGCATCATATCCGGCTCCTTTTGCTGATGAGCACAGCGTTTTGACAAGCTCCAATGCACCCATACGGTTAAAAAAGGCGTCTCCGCAGCTGCGCTGGATATCGCTCATCACCCCGGAATACACACATGGCAATATTGCTTCCGAACCCCATTTTTCAATGATATCCTTAAAGTGATCTGTAATCTCCCTCACTGCCTCGTTCCAACTGATCGGTTCAAACTTTCCCTCTCCTTTTTTGCCCACACGGCGCATAGGTTTCATCAGTCTGTCCATGGAATAAATATCCTGTTCATAGTGCTGCATTTTGCGGCAAATGCCATTTTTTGACACCGGGTGCGTCTTATCATTTTTCACTTTGACAATTCTGCCGTTCTCAATCTCTGCCAGCAATCCACATGTAGACGGGCAGTCATAAGGGCAGGACATTTTCCGAATTGTTATTGCCATCTTACATTCGTCCTTTATCTATTTCTTAAAACGTCTCTTACCTGTAAATTCTTCAACTGTAATCTTCAGAACTTCAACTGCCAGTGTATGTTTCGGCTCCATCACAAAATCTTCTCCTGTCTGATGCTTCATCAGCAGTTCAAGTGCCTTGATCTTCTCATCCACATCTGTGATAATCTCACAGTGTCCCCGCCCAACCACACTGGCATAACGGAAATTGTAAGCACAGGCATATTTTGCCGGGATCATCTCATGATCATAATCCATTTCAAAACAAACATGATCATCCTTTCGAAGCAAATCCAGCTTTTTGCCCTCCTTAGCACTGTGAAGATAGATCACCAGCTGACCATTCTCATAGCTGTAGGCAAAATTCATAGCCACAATATATGGCCATTTCCCATCCATCATTGCAATATGACACACTTTACAGTGATCGATAATATCTATCATCCCATCCACATCTGTTACTTCTCTGTCTGCTCTTCTCATCACGCATTTCCTCCGGATTTTCCATATATTTTAATCATACCATAACACAACAGACATCATTCATTGCTGCTTATAAATTCAATAGTAGCACGAAGTCCTGTTAATTGCAAAACAATCCTGTTAATTGCAAAACAATTAGAGACATTGTGAAATGACTATAGTATAATTAAATCATGTAAACACTCGAGGAGGTATTCTATGTTACGCGAAATCGCAAATGATTTTTATATGAATCAGAATTATAACTGCGGAGAATGTATCCTTCAGGCCGCCAACAAGGCCTATGATCTCGGTCTTAATGAACGCGCGTTAAAACTGGCTTCCGGATTCGGTGCCGGTATGGGATGCGGCAATACATGTGGAACTCTGTCTGCGGCTATGTCTGTCCTCAGCCTGCTTTTCTGCGAGGGCAAAGCCCATGAGACAGAAGGATTCGGAGATCTCTGTGCAGAATATGTGGCATCATTCCAGAAGGCACTTGGCAGTGATAACTGCGAGGAATTAAAGGCGCGCTATCGTTATCCGGAGGGTGATGACCGCCGCTGCCTGATCACAGTAGAAAAGGCAGCTGATGTTCTGGAGGCATTTATTGCATCCCACCAGAGCGAACCTGCTTCTGATGCACCGTCTGAGACACCTGTCAGTGCGGATGAGATTAAACGACTGAAAGGCCTTGGCTTTTTGAATAATAAAGGAACGAACAAATTCAACGCCCGTGTCGTTACCGGCAACGGCCGGATTACAACAGCACAGGCAAGATGTATCGCCGACGCGGCAGCCCTTTACGGCAGCGGCCAGATCACCATGACAACCCGTCTTTCTCAGGAAGTCATCGGTGTTGAATATGACAAGATTCCTGATTTTATCGCTTATCTTGCCAAAGAAGGTCTTGAAACCGGCGGTACCGGTGCCAAGATCCGTCCTGTAGTATCCTGTAAAGGCACAACCTGTCAGTACGGTCTCATCGATACATATGCTTTATCTGAGAAAATCCATCACCTTTTCTACAAAGGCTACCGCGGATTAACACTCCCGCACAAGTTCAAGATTGCTGTAGGCGGATGTCCGAACAACTGTGTCAAGCCATCCCTGAACGACTTTGGTATCTACGGTCAGCGTGTTCCTCAGCCAAACACAGATCTCTGCAAAGGCTGTAAGAAATGTCAGATTGAAGCTGCCTGTCCAATCAGTCTGCCAAAGGTTGTTGACGGCAAGGTATTTATTGACCCTGACAAGTGCAATCGCTGCGGACGCTGCCTCCACAAATGTCCATTCCATGTGAACGAAGATTATATCGCCGGTTACTCCATCGTCATCGGCGGCCGTTGGGGCAAGAAAGTAGCTATGGGCAAACGGATCCCTAAGATTTTTACCACAGAAGAAGAAGTTCTTGCTACTCTTGAGAAGACAATCCTCTTCTTCGCGGAACAGGGACAGAAGGGAGAACGACTCTCTGATACCATCAACCGTATCGGTTTTGAGAACGTGACCAAAGAGCTGCTCAGTGATGCTATTCTCAGCAGAAAAGATGCCATTGTGGACGATGCATTAAAAAAATAGACGCTGAACTTATTCATCCAGGCCGGGAAATTCCCGGCCTTTTTTATAATTTATTCATTTTCCCCCTGACAAGAACATTTTTTAAACGTACGCCGGATACCCAGCAGACAACGTTCCACGCTCATCCGGATGCCGCAATGGGACATTGTTAATTGTTGATCTGCTGCTGAAGCTTGGCCAGTACTTTTGTTTTCTGCATGGTCATCGTGATCACAATGGCCATGATCGTGCCAACCACAGTGCTAATCAAAAATGGTACAACAAATGTAAAAAGTGCCGCTGTCTGATTGCCCATCAGTACTGCCGCAATCGGATAGGCCAGCACGCCGCCAATGATACCGGTGCCTACGACTTCACCCACGTAGGCTGCCGGTAACTTTTTAATCCATTTATACAGCAGACTTGATAATAAAGCCCCGCACATACTTCCCGGAAAAGCCAGCAGGGTTCCCAATCCCAAAATATTCCGGATGAGCGCCGCCAAAAATGCCGCTGCAAGTCCATACCAAGGTCCAAGTAAAACGGCACACATCACATTCACCAAATGCTGAATGGGTGAGCATCTCGATCCCAGTACCGGAAATGAGAATAAGCTTCCGGCTACCGCAATCGCTGCTAAAAATGCTGTTAATGTCAGTTTTTTAATATTCATCTTCATGTTGTCTCTTCCTTACTCGTCGTATTTTTAATTGCCGCAAAACTGCTGCTTATAATATAATATTTTGTTGACGCTGTTATCCAACCGTTCTTCACTGATCGTTCCATTCTGAACTGCCTCCAGGATTGCATCATAAGCCGCTTCCAAACCTTCCGGCATTAATAAAATGTCGCATCCTGCTTCAAAAGCCCTGACTGCTGCTTCCCCCGATGAATGTGCATCTGTAATCGCCTGCATAGACAAAGAATCAGTGATGATCAATGTATTTTCTTTATCCGGAACCATATTCACCATCTCTTCACACAATGAAGCCGGTGTATCATTACCGGTCACATTCGAAACGACAATATGTCCTATCATAACTGCATGCACCCCGGAATCTGCCTGAAACGGCAAAAGCTCACATGCCTGCAGCTCTTCCAGCGATTTATAAGAAACCGCCAGAGATGTATGACTGTCTTCGGCTGTGTCTCCATGCCCCGGGAAATGTTTGAGTGTCGGCAGAATACCTTCTTCACGAAGTCCTCCGGCCGCTGTCGCCTGTAGTTCTGTCATTGCTGTCGCCTATGATTCCTGATTATCCGACGTTCCGCCGCAGGCAACAAGCATTGCTGCCATCATACCCGTCAACAAAATACAAAATACTCTTTTCTTCATACGCTCTGCCTTTCATTTATACATGATATTTGTTTATGAGCCCTTCTATCTCTATTATAATTGGATTTAAATGCTTTCACAATCAAATTTTCATCTTTACATTCCTGCAATCAGATGAACGCTGTAAATACAAAATAAAAGTCAAAATGCTGAAAAATCTCTATTTATTTTATCCTTCTAAGCCGAAAAAAAAGCCGGAAACCCTCAATTCTCCAGAGTTTCCGGCTTGAAGCTAACAGCGGGAATCGAACCCGCGACCTACGCATTACGAGCGTATATATTAACTTTTTCTCTCTTTAATTTTCTTTCCAAACCCTTGATTTTACTAGCTTTTTTGAATTTCATCTTTCTCTCCTTTTGACATTTATTATCTTCTTTTTTGCGCTCTGTAAATGCCAAATAAATGCCAAAATTACAACTCACTATTGATCAGAATACATATAAGGCATTAGTGCCTTTCTATACTTTGGCTGTCTCAATCTACGCAGGGCCTTTTCCTGTCCTCTCCGCACATCTTGAACACTTATCCCTTCCAGTTCTGCAACCATTTCCATTGGCAGACCTTCAAAATATCTCATGCGGATCACCTTCTGTTCCCATTCCGACAACTGATTGAGAACCGACCGCACATCCCGTTCTATGCTTTCATGGTTGATACGGTCAACAATAGCATCTTCTATCCCTTCATTGCCTATCATATCTTCAAGTGTTGAATCATCTTCGTCACTTATTGGCTTTGATATGCTTGTGATCTGCCCTATTTTGACGGCCTGCTGCATGTTGTCATATTCTGTTTGACTAATTCCCATCAACGCCCGTATCTCGTCAGCAGAGGGCTTACGGCCAAATTGCTTCTGATAGTCAGATTGAAACCTTTTGTATTTCCGAATATTTTCCATCACATGTGAAGGTATCCTAACTACACTTCGACAGTTGTTAATATGCCTGCGCATTCTCTGTTTAATCCAAAAGGCTGCATAAGTAAGAAACTTTGTTCCGGCACTCTCATCAAAATGAAGTGCAGCCAAATATATGCCAATATAGCCCTCCTGTACCAGGTCGTCAAATTCCGCATAATCGGTATACCTTCCAGCCATTTTATAAACAAACCTTTTATTGTCCTCCCATAACTTTGTCAATTCTTCATTTGTCATGTCATCCTCCTCAAAGCCCTATAACCGGCACTTATTTACCAGCGCTTACTCTTTTATAGTGCAAAAAAAGGACATGGAAAACAGCCGCATAAGCCATTTCCCACGCCCTTGAGCTTGCACCGTTGCCGGTGCGGTACTTTCGTTATATTATGAATCAATTATACCATTTTCACCGTCTACCATCAACTAACTTCTCGCGCGCGTTATCGTGTCGGCAAACTCTTTTTTGAGCTGGTTAAAACCATCAACTGACCTCACGCGCGTGTACCGTGTTACATAACTACATTGTGTATACACATATTATCATGTCAAAGTCTACCCTCGCGCGCGTATCGTGTTCATTAACTCCATGTCAATATATGCCTTTTTATACCGGCCTTTGTCCTGCTGCCGAATGTTTCCCACTGGATGCAACCGCCTGAGCACTTCCGTCAATTCTTCTGGTTTTTCATAGGATATTCGAATTTTTACCACCATATCACCTCTATTTCATGTAAATAATTGCATATTCAGCGTTGCTTTTTAGGCAACAGTTTGCAACAGTGACATTCGAAAAAATCCTAACATTTCCTAACATTTCCCAACATCTCCGTTCGCTAAAACGTTCGCTAAAAACGTTTACTTAGCACACGGCTGCACGCCATTTTATGCAACGTTTTATTGCAACGTTTTTATTGCAACGCTTCGCGCGCGTTATCGTGTCAACAAACTCTTTTTTTGCTTGATAATTTAGCAAAGCTGCCTGGATCCATCCCCCCTACAACTGCAGGGCCCGTCAGAAACCAAAACAGCTTTGTTTATGATACCTATGAATAATTAATTTATTACACTCTTCTTGTCATCTATCGTAACATCCAATTCATCATGACCTACCGGACAGATATTAACAACAGAACTTTCACAAATCTCTCTTTCCGGTGCTTCTTCTTCACCTACAACATATGTCCCTACATGGTTTGCTCTAAATCCATTGTCAATATAATCTGTTACCAGGTATACATTTACTGTTGTGTCACATGTCAGCAGTTTATTAAATAATTTACCGAATTTCATTATCTTCACCCATTCTTTCTAAAAATCTAATTCTTTTCGCCCACAACGCCCAGTGTAAGAAGTTCCGCCGGAACATCGCCATAATATAAAACCTCTGCAACAAATGGCATCCGCCATACCTGGCAATACGTTCTATTAATC
>OGDF01006693.1_pt1 | contig 11256 bp, 5 predicted proteins | sample 1570141 | NCBI WGS metagenome assembly OGDF01 (sample SAMEA4370581, study PRJEB24528) | human gut metagenome | reverse complement strand
TGATACAGAGATTCGTAATATTATCCGTATTCTTTCTCGTAAGACGAAGAATAATCCGGTGCTGATCGGTGAACCCGGTGTTGGTAAAACCGCAGTTATCGAAGGACTGGCACAGCGTATTGTGAAGGGTGATGTACCGGATGGCTTGAAGGACAAGAAGATTTATTCTCTGGATATGGGTGCACTGGTAGCCGGTGCCAAGTACAGAGGTGAGTTCGAAGAGCGTTTGAAAGCTGTTCTGGCTGAGGTTAAGAAGAGCGATGGCGAGATTATTCTCTTTATTGATGAGCTGCATCTAATTGTTGGTGCCGGTAAGACAGACGGTGCCATGGATGCCAGCAATATGCTGAAGCCTATGCTGGCCAGAGGTGAACTCCACTGTATCGGTGCGACAACTCTGGATGAATACAGACAGTACATTGAGAAGGATAAAGCCCTTGAACGTCGTTTCCAGCCGGTTATGGTTGATGAACCGACAGTTGAAGATACAATTGCTATTCTGCGTGGCCTGAAAGAGAGATATGAAGTTTTCCATGGCGTTAAGATTACAGATAGTGCCCTTGTGGCAGCAGCAACGCTTTCACATAGATACATTACAGACCGTTTCCTTCCGGATAAGGCAATCGACCTTGTGGATGAAGCCTGTGCGATGATCAAGACAGAACTCGATTCCATGCCGACAGAGCTGGATGAGATTTCCCGTAAGATCATGCAGCTGGAGATTGAGGAAGCCGCACTTAAGAAAGAAGACGACAAACTCAGCAAGGAACGTCTGCAGAACATTACCCATGAGATTGCAGAACTGCGAGAAGACTTCAAGATCCAGAAAGCAAAATGGGATGATGAGAAGCAGGATGTTGAGAAACTGCAGAGCTTGCGTCAGCAGATTGAAGATCTGAACAAACAGATTGAACTTGCTCAGAGAAATTATGATCTGAACAAAGCCGCTGAACTTCAGTACGGCAAGCTGCCTCAGCTGAAGAAACAATTGGAAGAAGAAGAAGCCCGTGTTCACGGAGAAGAGAATTCTATTCTTCGTGAACGTGTGACAGATGAAGAGATTGCCAGAATCGTGTCCAGATGGACAGGTATTCCTGTTGCAAAGCTGACAGAGAGCGAGCGTAATAAGATTCTTCACCTGGATGATGAACTTCACAAACGTGTCATCGGTCAGGAGGAAGGCGTATCAAAGGTTACGGAAGCTATTATCCGTTCTAAGGCAGGTATTCAGGATGAGAACAGACCGATCGGTTCATTTCTGTTCCTTGGACCTACCGGTGTAGGTAAGACAGAACTTGCCAAGGCGCTGGCTGAGAATCTGTTCGATGATGAGAACAATATGGTGCGTATTGATATGAGTGAATACATGGAGAAGTTCTCCGTGTCCAGACTGATCGGAGCGCCTCCGGGATATGTTGGTTATGAAGAAGGCGGTCAGCTGACAGAAGCTGTCAGGAGAAAACCTTACTCCGTTATCCTTTTCGATGAGATCGAGAAGGCCCATCCGGATGTCTTCAATGTATTGCTTCAGATTCTTGATGATGGTCGAGTTACTGACTCTCAGGGCAGAACGGTAGATTTCAAGAATACCATTCTGATCATGACCTCCAATATCGGTTCTTCCTATCTGCTGGATGGCATTGACAGTGAAGGCAATATCAGCGAGGAAGCACGACAGAATACAATGAATGATCTGAAGGGACATTTCAGACCGGAATTTCTGAACCGTCTGGATGAGATCATCATGTTTAAGCCTCTGACGAAGGACAATATCAGCGGTATCATTGATATTCTGATCGGACGTCTGAATAAACGTCTTGAAACGAAGGAGTTAACACTTCAGTTAACACCGGCTGCAAAGGATTATATTACAGAGCATGGTTATGATCCGGTCTATGGTGCACGTCCATTGAAACGTTATATCCAGAAGAACGTTGAAACCATGGTTGCAAAGATGATCCTTGGCAACGAATTAGAGCCAGGTGACTGCATCAATGTAGATGCCGATGCTAACGGCCTCACAACAACCACAACACATATCGAGGACTAATGGCATAGATAGTGTTGTAAGATAATCATTTTCCCCTATCCCCTGTATTTCGGCAGATGCCGAAGTACGGGGGATTTTTATTGCAAAAGGATTTTTATTTTGTATTATTATATGATATACTCTGTACATGGCATAAATCTCCTTTGTCAGAATGTTTTTTGGGCAATTCTGTTATACAAAATGGATTGTATTTATGCTCTTTTTATTGGATTTTGTAAAGACATCATGATATTCGGTTGTGATTGAATCTCGAATGAAGAAAAGTAAAGGGGGTGGCCTATGAGAATATGAGTTATTGGATTGTTGAATTTATCAAAGTACTGAGTGGTTATATTTTCCTAATGTATTTATGGCCATCAGTTATTTTTAGAAAAAAATTATCCGGCAAGAGCTTAACTTTTCAATTTGCATTCTGTTCTACAGTCTCTATTTTATTAAGCAACACAATCATACTTGGTTTAGGTCTGTTCCATATACTGAATGAAGGGATTGTCCGGTGGATATATTATGGTATATTCTTTCTCTCTATTTTTAAAGAAAAAGAATTGAGAAGATATATTTTTGCGCATATTAAGAGAACCCTTTCGGGAACACAGGGATGGAAATTATTAATTTTCCGACAGGCGGAAAGCCTTAAGATAATTATTGTAAATAGCTTTCAACAATTGAATAAAAAGATCAAAGGCAGAAGAATAGAGTATGGGATATTGTTTGTATTGATTGTTTTTGCGGTTGCATATTTTTCCTATGGGGCATTTCAATGTCATTCCTATGGGTGGGGAGATATGTATGTTCATCATGCATGGATTTATGGCTTAAAAGAAGGAAAAATTTTTTCAGCAGGTATTTATCCGGAAGCTATGCATTGTTTTATTTACTGCATGAATGATTTGTTTGGAATTTCAGTGTACAGCTGTATGATGTTTTTGGGAGAAATTCATGTCAGTGCACTTTTATTGGCCATTTATTGTTTCCTCAGAGAGGTCATGAAATCAAAGTATACAGTTTATCTGGTTTTGGCAGCTTTTTTGACAATTGATATGGTTTGTGTAGATGAAATTTATGGCATGTCAAGAATGCAGTATACCATACCGCAGGAATTTGGTCTGTATACGCAATTTTTGTGTGCGTTATATCTGGTTCGATTCCTTAGAAGAAATCCTGAAGAGGGAAAAGCAAAACGAAAAGTTTGGAATGATGATCTGTTTTTGTTTATGACATCATTGGCGGCTTCTTTAGCAATCCATTTTTATGTTACGATGATGGCATTCTTTTTATGTGCTGCAATTGCAATTTTTGGTATTGTGAAGGTATTTAAAAAAGAAAATTTCAAATCATTGGTTATAGCAGTATTGGCTGGAATGATTATTTCTGCGGCGCCTATGGTACTAGCCTATGCATCGGGGATACCTCTTCAGGGATCATTGAACTGGGGCATGAATGTTATGAATGGTACGGATACGAAAGAGGGTCGGACGCAGCAGGCACAAAGTATTGCAAGTGAGAATAATGCGGAAGAATCGTCTCAGAATGAGAGTGAGAGCCAGAGCAGTGAAAGTATTCAACAGGAATCAGACGTCCAAAGCAGTCAATCTGTGACTTCAGAAGAAAAACAGCAGACGGAAACCAATGATGCTTTGGAACAGGAGCAGACATCACAGAAAAAGAGCAGAAAAACCATCGGGGAATATATAAAAATGGTCTACAAATATGGTTACGCGCAGCTTTATGGTGATACAAGGGCAAAATGGCTTCTTGGTTTCACATTGATAGCAGGCATTTTGAGCGTTATAAATTGGATCATTACAGCTGTGCGGTTTCGAAAATTGCCTTTTGAGTTATATTTTGGGATAACAGCGGCATCTGTCATTTTTATGATTTTATATGCGGCACCGTTTTTGGGACTTCCGGAAATAATTGCAGGTGCGAGACTGTGTCTGACAGAGCAGGTGCTACTGCTGTCAATGATGGCATTGCCCGCGGATGAAGTGCTATTTGCGATAGGACGAAGAAAGATGGCATACATTCTCCCTTATTTAAGTGTTTTGGGAGTGGCTGCAATTTATGCGGGAACCAATTATTTTGGTGTCTATCATAGCTATTTGTACTATGAGCTGACAAGATATAATTCTGTGGTAAATCTGACAAATCGTATTGCATCTGAATATCCAAAGCAGCGTTATACGATCATTTCTACAACGGATGAAATTTATCAGGTTATAGAATCCGGATGGCATGAGGAAATCCTTGGTTTTTATTATAAGTCGAAGCTGGAAAAATATTATATACCAACGGAATATCTCTTTTTCTATGTGGAAAAGAATCCAATTCAATATGCACAGTACCATTTTTTTGCAGGACCAAGGTGGCTCGCACAGAAAAAATATTCACAGTATTATAAGTACTCCAATGCGGTGATCAGTGAAGGCAGTGCGATCAAAAGCTCAAAAATTTCGGAAGATGTGCTTGGTGAGCCGCTTACAGATATGGGAAAAGCATCAGATGCCTATTCTAATCTTAAAAATAGAACAATATTGGAATCAGAATTGTATTTTTGGTGCCAGGATTTCAAGGCTCGTCTGCCATATGAAATTCAAGTATATTATGAAGATGAAGATGTTGTCTGCTATATGATTAAGCAGAATCCTGAACATTTGTATAATTTGGGAAGCAAGTAAATTTAGGAAAAGAGTTTTGCATTGTCGGAAAAGGAAGTGAGCTATGAACAGCTTGAAGAGATGGAGGCTGTGGTGCGCAGTGCCTGTAGTGTTTATTCTGTTGTTTATCATTAGTATCTATACATTTTCTAAAAAGAATGTCAAGGAATATGAGAGGACAGAAGAGGTTTTTGGCAACCCGCTTATGGGATATGCGCCATGTGCCTGGAATACAACGGTCAGCGATGACGTTTCACTGCTGTATATGGATATTACATGGGCGGAACTTGAACCTGAAGAGGGACAATATAATTGGGAGAGCATAGATAAAGAAAATCAGCTGAGCCGATGGAGGAAGGAAGGCAAACATATTGTATTGCGATTTGTCTGTGATGTACCCGGTCAGGAGAAGCATATGGACATTCCGGAGTGGTTGTATGAGAAGATTGATCATGAGGGAACCTGGTATGATGTTGAATTCGGCAAGGGATTTGCCCCGGATTATAATAATGAAGAGATGATACGGTATCATGCAAAAGCGGTTGAGGCTCTGGGAGAGCATCTTGGCAAGGATGGTTTGATCAGTTATATTGAACTGGGCAGTCTGGGACATTGGGGAGAATGGCATGTTAATTACAGTGCCGGTATTCAGCGACTTCCAAATGAAGCGGTACGGAAGCAGTATGTAGTTCCCTGGACGGGAGCTTTTCCTGATGCAATGCTGCTGATGCGCAGACCATTCTCACATGCTTCGGAATATGGAATGGGATTGTATAATGATATGGCAGGTCATCCGGATGAAACAGAAGTCTGGTTGAGAGAGATTGAAAATGGAGGAGATCTCTCTCAGACAGATGAGAAAAATGCTTTAATTTCAATGCATGACTTTTGGAAGACAGCTCCTGTCGGCGGGGAATTGACCAGTTCTTTTTCTATGGAAGATTTACTGGAGACGAATCTTGACCAGACTGCAGCACTGATCAGAGAGTCGCATACAACTTTTTTGGGACCGCATGTAGCCAATAACCAATATTTACAAGGTTATCATACCGTATTGAAAAACATGGGATATCGTTTGCGGATATCAGAAGCTGTCCTTTCAAATAAACTAAAGGGAACAAAGCTTTCAATGACATGGGCAAATGATGGTACAGCACCTTTTTATAAAGACTGGCCGGTATGGGTTTATGTAACAGATGAGAATGGTGATACCATTGAAAAGAAGCAGGTTGAAATGAAGTTGTCATCAATTCTTCCTGGCGAAAGTGTAAAAACAGAAATTTATCTGGAGACAAAAAAACTTGTTGATCTTGCGGGTAAGAAATACAACATTCGTATTGGGGTCGAGGATCCTATGACAGGAAAGGAAAATCTTCGTTTGGCAATGAAGTGCAGATACATGGATGGAAGAAACCTTTTATGGTAGTATGAAGGAAAGAGGAAATAAATCATGAGCAGTTTTGAGAAAAATCTTTCAGAAGGCAATGTAGCAAAGCAGCTGATACTGTTTTCGCTGCCTTTTCTGGCGTCGAATATTATACAGTCTTTATACAGTGTGGCAGATATGCTGATTGTTGGGCGCTTCAGCGGCACAACCAGTATGTCCGGCGTTAATCTGGGCAGTCAGGTGACACTGATTCTGACAAATATCGTTGTTGGTCTGTGTACCGGCGGAACGGTATTGATCGCGCAGTATTTGGGAGCCAAAAGGCGGAAGGATATGCAGGAGACAACAGCCACATTACTGACCACATTAACAATGGCAGCCATTGCTATCACAGTTTTAATGCTGATCTTGAAAAAGCCGATTCTTCATCTGATTCAGACACCGGCGGAATCTTTTGCGGAGGCTGATCGATATCTGACAGTGACGGTGCTGGGGCTGATATTTATATTTGGTTATAATGTATTCAGTGCGGTCATGCGAGGCATGGGGGACAGCAAACGGCCGCTGTATTTTGTACTGATTGCCTGCATTACCAACGTGGTTCTTGACCTTGTGCTGGTGGCTGGTTTGAAAATGGGGGCACTGGGAGCGGCTATTGCAACAGTTTTCTCACAGGCTGTCAGTATGATTACCTGTATTGTCGTGATGATCCGCAACGATTTCGTCTTTGACTTCAAGCCATCTTCCTTTATCATTAAGAAAGAAAAAGCAGTGAAGATTTTGAAACTGGGGACTCCAACGGCCATTCAGAACGGTATTACCAGTATTTCCTTTATGATTATTACAACCTTGGTCAACGTGATTGGTGGTGTGAATGCATCGGCCGCAGTAGGTGTTGTGGCGAAATTCAACAGTTTTGCAGTGCTTCCGGCTGTGGCGATGGGGGCCTCCATCTCAACCATGTGTGCACAGAATATCGGTGCCGGCAAGTGGGACCGAGCAGTGAAAACATGCAAAATCGGTACAGTCATCGCATTTTGTATCAGTGGATGCATCTTTATTGTGGCGCAGACATCTTTCGAGCATATTTTACGCCTTTTTAATGATGAACCGGAAATGCTGAAATACGGCGTGCAGTATATCCGTACCTTCAGTTTTGATTATTTATTGATGCCGTTTGTCTTCTGTATCAACGGCCTGTTTACAGGCGCAGGGCATACCGCTTTTTCCATGGTGAATAATATGCTATCGGCGATCATTCTCAGAGTACCGGTGGCAGTGGTCTTTGGTCTGGTGCTGAACCTTGGTTTGACGGGCGTCGGTCTCGGCGGTCCGATGGCATCCGTGGGTGCCATTATATTGATTGTGGTGTTCCTGATATCAGGGCGCTGGAAAGAGAATAAAGCGTTATAAAGAAAATCGCGATAGGCGTATTTACAAACGCCTGTAAGAAAGGTATAATAAGAATATAGGAAGTCGGAAGGTGAATGTGCTCACCCGACCCAGCGAAATATTAGGTTAAAAATAGCTGTCCGAGACTCGCCAAAGTACATAGGACGGCTATTTTTTATGCGTAAAATTCAGTATTGCAACTATGAGCATAGCAACAGAGACTATAAAATGAAACACGGGGCACAATATAAACAAAAAACGCAGCCAGGCATAAAGCATGGACTGCGCTTTTTGTTTATATAAGGTATTATTTCTGGAAGGACAGCAGCAGATCGCCGGTATTGACGCGATCGCCTGCAGCAACGTAAATCTTGTCGATAACACCGTCCTGTTTGGCAACGACAGTTGTCTCCAGCTTCATGGCTTCGAGTACGAGCAGCGGCTGGTTCTGTTTCACTTCTTCGCCTTCTTTGACGAATACCTGGCTGACTGTACCCGGAATTGTAGAACCAACATGTGCCGGGTTGGACTTATCTGCTTTCAGTTTCTTATCGGACTTAACTTCAAGCTTCTTATCCTGAACAGTGACTTCACGGACAGAACCGTTGATTTCAAAGCTGAGGACACGTTTGCCTTCCTCGTCAGGTGCAGACATTTCCATAAACTTGATCAGCAGATCTTTACCTTCGCCAATCTTAAGGGTTGTCTCCTCACCGCGGCGCAGGCCATAGAAGTAAACATGGCTTTCAAGTCGTGTAACATCGTTGTATGCCTGGAAATGTTCGCAGTAATCTTCATATACCTTTGGATAGAGGGCATAGCTGACAGCCTTCAGATCCAGCTGATAATCTGAGAAATCTGAGAGATCGTATTTATCCTTCAGCATGGCCTTAACAGCGTCAAAATCGACATCCGGAAGCAGTGTACCCGGACGGACAGTGATCGGTTTCTCGCCTTTGAGGATCATCTTCTGAAGTTCAGGATTGAATCCGCCTTCAGGCTGTCCGATCATACCCTTGAAGTAGTCTACAACAGAGGCAGGGAATGAGAGATCCTGGCCAAGTTCAAAGATATTGTCTTTGTTCAGACCGTTCTTCAGCATAAAGATAGCCATATCACCGACAACCTTGGATGTAGGTGTAACTTTTGTAACATTGCCGAGAAGCTCGTTGGCCTGTCTGTACAGCTCTTTGATTTCTTCAAACTGATTCTTCATACCCATGCTTTCAACCTGGGCGAGAAGGTTGGAGTACTGACCGCCAGGGATCTCGTACTTGTAAATATCAACGTTTGGTGCGTTCATACCGCTTTCAAACTGTTTGTAAACCTTGCGGACTCTGCCGTAGTAGCGGCCAAGTTCACTGAGTTCATCAAGATCAAGGCCTGTGTCACGGTCTGTACCCTGCAGGGCAGCAACAACAGAGTTCATGGATGGCTGACTGGTCAGTGTGCTCATGGATTCAATGGCCAGATCGACGATATCAACGCCGGCTTCTGCAGCCATCAGGACAGTTGCAACACCGTTGCCTGTAGAATCATGTGTATGAAGGTGAACCGGAATCTTCAGTTCGGACTTCAGCGCACCGATCAGCTCTTTGGCAGCGTATGGCTTCAGAAGTCCGGCCATATCCTTGATGCAGAAGGTATGGATACCAAGTGCTTCAAGTTCTTTGGCTTTCTTGACATAATAATCCAGTGTGTATTTCTTCTCGTTCGGATTCGTAACATCGCCTGTATAGCAGAGTGTACCTTCGACAATCTTGTCTGTTTTCAATGCTTCTTCGATTGGCATCTTCATATTCTCAACCCAGTTCAGGGAGTCGAAAATTCTGAAAATATCGATGCCGGCTTTGGAGGAAACATCAATAAAGTTCTTAACCACATTATCCGGATAATTGCTGTAACCAACGGCGTTGGATGCACGCAGCAGCATCTGGAGCATAGTGTTCGGCATTCTCTCACGGAGAATTTCGAGACGCTTCCATGGAGATTCCTTCAGGAAACGATAAGCGGTATCGAATGTGGCACCGCCCCAGCATTCAACGGAATAAGCATTCTGCATAAATGCATTGGTTGCACGGGCTGCACCGGCGAGATCCTTCGTACGCATACGGGTTGCCATCAGGGACTGCTGGGCATCACGCATAGTTGTATCTGTCACGTATAATTTCTTGTCATTCAAGATCTTCTGAGTAAAGTCCCTGGCTCCAAGCTTTAAGAATTCGTCTCTGGCACCATAAACCGTTTTCTCCTCATCGAACTGAGGAATTTCACGATTTTCATAAAATGGTTTGTCGCCGCCAGTTGTATTGACGATTCTGTCACCCAGGAATTCGATGATCTTGGTTGCACGGTCCTGGCTGCGCTGCAGCTGGAACAGAGAAGGTGTTTCTTCTATAAAAGTGGTGTAGCACTGGCCGGCTCTGAATGTCTCATGGTTGATGACATTGATCAGGAAAGGCACGTTGGTTTTGACACCTCTGATACGCAGTTCCTTCAATGCGCGGAGAGACTTGCGGATGGCACCGTCAAATGTACGGTCGTGTGTGATCACTTTTACAAGAAGACTATCATAATATGGAAGAATCTCAGCGCCTGCATAAGCGTTGCCGCCGTCAAGACGGATACCATTGCCTGAACCGGAACGATAAACAGTGATCTTGCCTGTGTCCGGAAGGAAGTTATTGGATGGATCCTCTGTTGTAACACGTGTCTGAATCGAGAATCCCTGACACTTGACAGCATCCTGGGATGGAATATTGATCTCAGGGCTGTTCAGCGGATAACCTTCGGCAATGAGAATCTGAGAAGCAACAATATCGATGCCTGTAACCATCTCGGAAACGGTATGTTCAACCTGGACACGAGGGTTCATCTCAATGAAGTATGGATTGCCTTCCTGGTCCACAAGGAATTCAAGTGTACCGGCATTTCTGTAGCCGACCTGCTTGCAAAGCTTGATAGCGCTGTCGAAAATAATCTGACGTGTTGTTTCAGGAATACTGAAAGCAGGTGCATATTCAACAACCTTCTGATGACGACGCTGCACGGAGCAGTCGCGCTCGCACAGAGCCACGTTGTTGCCGAAGTCATCGGCGAGCACCTGCACCTCGACGTGACGCGGGCGCAGCACGAGCTTCTCCAGGTAGACCCCGTCGTTACCGAACGCGGCGCCGGCCTCGGCGCGGGCGGCCTTGTAGTGCGACTCAAGGTCGGCGGGGTCGTGGACCTCGCGCATGCCCTTGCCGCCGCCGCCGGCGGTTGCCTTGATGAGCACGGGATAGCCCACGCTCTCGGCGAACTGGCGAGCCTCTTCCACGGTGTCGATGCAGCCATCGGAGCCGGGGACGGTGGGCACGCCGCAGGCCTTCATGGTCTCACGGGCGGAGGACTTGTCGCCCATGCGCTCGATGCACTCGGCGGAAGGGCCGATGAACACCAGGTCGTTGTCCGCGCAGGCTCGGGCGAAGTCGGCGTTTTCCGCCAAGAAGCCGTAGCCGGGGTGGATAGCGTCGGCGCCGGTGATGGTGGCCGCAGCTATGATATTGGACATGACCAGGTAGCTTTTCGTGGCCTGAGCAGGGCCGATGCAAACCTTCTCATCGGCGTACTGCACGGGATAGGTGTTCTCGTCCTCGGTGGAGTACACCGCCACGGTCTTGACGCCCAGCTCCTTGCAGGCGCGCATGACACGCAGGGCAACCTCGCCGCGGTTTGCGATGAGTACTTTCTTGAACATGTTACTGCTCCGAAATGGGCTGGACGGAATG
>OGDF01006692.1_pt1 | contig 11256 bp, 10 predicted proteins | sample 1570141 | NCBI WGS metagenome assembly OGDF01 (sample SAMEA4370581, study PRJEB24528) | human gut metagenome | reverse complement strand
AGGTTTTTCTTGGTGGAGACTGCTGGACTCGAACCAGTGACCTCCTGCGTGTGAAATATAAGCAGGCGCTCTAAACGCAGCACAAAGTGACGCAAAACGGCACAAATCACTTAAAACCGCGCTCTTATGTTTTGAAATAGTTACACAGTTTTTCTTGGTTTGTTTCGGTTACTAACACGTTACTAACAAAGTCACGCTCCCAGCAGCTTGCCCCACGTCACCGCGCCGACCACGCCGTCAACAGTCAAACCGTTGGCTTTCTGGTACTTCCGCACCGCTGCGTCGGTGCCGCTGCCAAAGTCACCATCGGCCCCGGCAGAGCCGCAGGAATAGCCGCCCACAATCAGCAGCGTTTGCAGCGCCTTCACGTCGTTGCCCACGCTGCCCTTTTTTAACTGCCGCAGCTTCACCGTCACGGTTTTCTCCGTCACCGTCGTGGTGGGCATGGCGGACGCCACGCCGGTAGCCTTCTTGGCATAGTCCGGCAGACCGAAGCCGCGAATGTACCGCCCGTTGACCTGCATAGACCGGGTCTTTACGCTGTCGCGGTAGTTGCCCTCCGTCACCCAGAAGGACGTGCCGGACACCTTGGTGACAATGCCCACGTGGTCGGCTCCGGTGGTGCACTCGCCCACGCCGTTGTCGCTCCACGCATACACCACAACGTCGCCGATCTTGGGTTTGTAGTCGTCCCGCTCCATCCAGCGGCCCAGCGCCTTATAGAGGTCGATCATCTTCCCCACGCCAACCTCCGTGGGCATAATGTCCGTGATGTTGTTGACGATGGCCACAGCGCTGACCGTACCGGCGCACCATGCGTCGGTGTATTTCAGCGCGTAGCCCCTCGCCAGCGGCTTGTGGCTGTTGTAGATATCCACGATCTTCTTGTGGCTGCCGTCTGCCTCGTTGAGACCCACCCAACCAAGAATCGTGTCCACCACCTTCTGACGCAGCTGTGCTTCCGTCATTTTCGTCACCTCCGTTTTCGTGAATCCGTTCATCCCCGCCGCCTTGATGGCGGTGGGGTAGTCCACCAGCATGTAGTCCTGATCGCACACCACACCGGCCACCTTGTTTTCCCGCAGCTTGTTGATCTCGCCGCCGAACTGCCACATGCCATACTGGCCGCTGTACGTGCACTGGGCGGCCCACTGTGCCACCCAGTGCGGAAAGCCCGCCAGCTCATTGTCGTACATGTAGTCGCCGAACATGGACTTGCTGGAATAGATGCCTGCAAAGTACCCCTTTGCCGTCAGCGCGTTCAAAAACGCCTTGATGATATCCGTCAGCGCCCGTTTGCCCAGTGCCAGCATGTCCTTCTGCTCCACGTCCATATAGACGGGAAGCTCAAACTGCCGCCCTTTCAGGCAGGACGTATAGAAGAACTCCGCCTCCTGCCGTGCCTGAGCCACTGTCAGCGCCTTGCTGTACCAGTAGCAGCCCACCGGCAGGCCCAGCCGCTTGGCATTGTCATAGTTGGTGGCGAACTTCCGGTCGACATACAGCCCGGAATCCCCGCCACCGCCCTTGACGATGACGAACGTCACACCCTCAGTTTTTGCCTTGGCCATGTCGAAATCGCCCTGCCAGCGGCTGATATCAACCCCGAACCGCTTCATCACGCGCCCAGCTCTTTCTTGACGCGCTTCACCGCCGCCTCAATGGCCGCATCCACTTCCGTCAGGTTAATGTCGTAGCCCTTCGAGGTAAGGAAGTCCTGCACATACTTTTTCTTGATGTCCCATTCCTCCGGCGTATAGATCTGCTGCGCCGCCGTGACGGCAATATCCGCATAGCGGATCAGCTTTTCCAGTTTCGCCGCAGAAACCTTCTGCTTGATGTAGGGGATCAGGATTGCGCTGGCAACGGCCAGCAGCAGTTCCACGATGCATTTGATGATCTCGGTGTACTGTGTCATAGGTTTTCCTCCTTAGATTTGATCTTCAGCCCTGCCAGCAGGGCCAACTCAACTGTCCATGCGCTGAACCACGCCACCGTCAGCGTGTCCGGCACCATCTTGTCGCAAAACGCCGCCACGATTACGGCGATGCAGTACCACGTCAAATTGGCAACTGCAAGGATCGTGAACTTTGTCCGCTTCTTCAACTTTGGCTTTTTCGCCGTGCGCTTTCCGTGTGCTATGCCGGTTCCCCCTTTCGGATGGGCAGGCGGCGCACCTCTTCTATCACGCGCTTGGCGCTGCCGTTGCCGCCCATTTTCTCATACGGCGCGTAGAGGTAGTCGTTCAGGTTCTCATACTCGTCCTGTGTGACGTAGCCCCGCTCGATGTACACCATGCCGAGGTGGATGATGCGGTCGTGAGCCAGCCCCACCAGCATCTTGCGCTCCGCGTCGTTTTTGTCGGCCCGTTTGGCTACCAGCGCCCACAGGCCGCCGCTGGTCAGTGCGGCCACCACGATGGCGCTGATGGCCGGGATAACATATTGCCACATATCAGACCTCCTCCCATCCATATACACCCGGCTCCCACACGTTGTTGTCACAGGTGCTGCGCCATGTTTTGCCGCCGTGTGTCACCTTGTCGCCTGTCATGTAGGGGTTGGTGCTGTCTGGCTGCTGCCACGCGGGGATGACGGCGGGGTCGGGGATCAGCACCTGTGCCCACAGGCTGGGCGCGTCCGCCGGGTTCCAGCCTGACTGCGATGTGTGGGCCTGTAGGCACTTGTAGACGTATCCCCTATACAGCCGCCGGTCTCCCGTGGCATAGGCCGCCCCCTCGCCGTCCCACGGGCGGTAGAGCAGCGGCGCTGCCGCCGCCTGTGCGTCCGTCAGCACCACCGCTGCGGCATCCATACTGGCCCGAATGGCCTGGGCCTGCGCCATGATGTCAGTCCTCATCTGTCACCACCCCCAGCGTCTGCAAAGCCGCCTTGTACTGCTCAATTTCTTCCTGGGCGGTCAGCACCTCTTTGCCATCCCGCCAGAACTTACCTTCACTATACGTGTCTCCAATGCCCACCGGGCGGTCATGGAGCGCCACCGCACCGGGGAAATCCCCGGCGTTGGTCTCTCGCAGAACAATGACGTTGGTCACCGCGCCGCCTGTCACGATCGCGTATCTCATGCCGCCACCTCCTTGTGCTGCCGGATGACCACAATGCCGTCCGCCGGAGCGATACCGTAAGCGCCGCCGTTGCCGGAGTTGGGCACGGTGGCGGTCAGGTTGTCGCCGCCGCCGGAAGCGTAGAGCTCACCGTCCGCCTCGCCGAACTCACGAGTGGTGGTTCCCTGGCCCGTGCCGCCCGCACTGGTGATGGTAGTGCCATCCGTGCCGTCCGTGCCACCATCAGCGGCACTCCTCTGGGCATGAACTCCGCTGATATTATAGCCGCCGCCACCAGAACCACCACTTCCGGAAAGGCCAATGCCCTGCGTTCCTTTACCGGTTGTAGAGCCTTTTCCTCCCGCCGCCACTGCGCTGAATGCCGAAGTTGTGCCGCCATTTGTGCCGTCTGAACCAGAGGAGCGACCGTTTGTACCCGCCGCACCTACCACAATGGAATAAGAGGTGTTGGCCGCCAGCACGATAGACCGCACCGTGGTGGTGTAGCCCGCGCCGCCTCCACCGCAACGAGTATAGCCCTTCCCACCGCCAGCACCTACCAAGAATGCATCGATCACCATGTTCTTCAACGGCGTGAACGTGCCGCTGTACGGAAACTTAATACGCCAGTCTCCGCCGTCGTCGTCGATGACCTGATACGTGCCGTCTCCACCTGTCCAGTTGAAATCCTTGCCAATGATGGGCGCGGAAATGGCGCCGCCGCCCACAAAAATACCCTCTGTCTGGATCATACCATCACCACCTCCACCGGAATATCGACCGCGGGCACAGCGCCCGCCGCCTTGACCGTCAGCGAACCCGCCGCCTGCGCCGTCACACGGGGCTGCGCCGCGCCCCACGCGGCGAACTGCTCGTCGGTGGCGCTCTGGGCGATGCGCAGGCTGCCGTTGGCCGATGCTGTCACACCAGAGACGGCCAGCGTCTGCACGCCATTGCTCCACCCCGCCGCCGTCAGCGTGGCGGCTTTTGACACAGACTTGTCGGCCTTGTCCTTCACCAGCTTGTAGACATTGTTCAGCGCCTTGGGGGTGACGGCCTTGTCGGTGTCGATGCGCTCGTAGCTGTCCACCAGATAAGTGATGCCCTTGCTGCCGGTGCTGGCGCTGGGCAGGCTCACCGCGCCCAGCGTGTCGGTGCCGGTGAAGCCCAGATACTGACCCTTGCTGCCGGACACCTCCACCCCGTCGCCCTTGGGGCCTTGGGGGCCGGTGTCACCCTTGTCGCCCTTCTCGCCCTTCAGCGCCGCCAGCTGCGCCGCCGTGAAGTCCGCGTAGGTAAAGGCGTCGCCCTTTTCGCCGGGGTTGCCCTTGGGGCCTTGCGGGCCCGTGTCGCCCTTCGCGCCGGGAGCGCCGTCGGCTCCGGCAGGGCCGGTGTCGCCCTTCGGGCCTTGGGGGCCAGTCTCTCCTTGTGGCCCCTGTGGGCCTTGTGCGCCGGTATCACCCTTCGCGCCAGCGGGGCCGGTATCTCCCTTGGGGCCTTTCTCCCCGCGCGGGCCGATTATCGCCCGGATCGGCACATATTTCTGTTGGTCGTCATCCCAGACATTTACGATCGGTATTGTCATTCACTGCCCTCCTCACTCCATTTTCCTACCGTCAGGATTGCAGCAAAGACAAACCCTGTCATTGCCGATACCGGAATAATTAACAGTAACCACCATGGATTCATGCTTTTATCCTCCTTTCACTGCCGCACACCGTAGATTTCAACAACCGTACCGGCGTAGAGGTCGTTGCTTAGCGTTGTCTGGATTGCCAGCTTCCATATGCCGGTGCCAAAACGGTAATCAGACGAAATAATCGTGGGAAAACCACCCAAATGCCCACGATTCGACGTTACATCTGACATTTGTGTGACGTACAGTCCATAATGGCTCTCTGTCAGTACAGTCAAAATATTTGTGTACTGGTTGAGTTTAAATGTGCGGAACGCGTCAATTGGCTCGGTTGTGTTCGTTTTATCTACGAACATGCTGACACGGAAATTTGTTACACTCGATTCTGCCTTACTTGTGGGAAACGTTACCCGAAGCGCCATACTGTGGAAATTATAGGCGGTGCCGTCCGGCTCCGCCGTCCGCTCGATAATATTCGTGTCCTCCGCTATTGTAATCGTCTCGATCAGCTCAAACCTGCTGTCACCGGGCAGCGGCGTGTTTTCCCCCTCCGGGTTCACCCACACCGGATGGCTTTCGTCCGTCGGCTCCGTAGTGCTGACGACTATACCCGCCGCACCCCGTGCGCCTTGGCTGCCCTGTGGGCCTTTCTCGCCTTGCGGCCCTTGCGGGCCAGCAGGGCCGGTATCACCCTGCGGCCCCTGTGCGCCGGTATCGCCCTTTGCACCGGCAGGGCCGGTATCGCCCTTGGGGCCTTTCAGCGCACCCACGTTCACCCACGCCGCCTTGTCCACATCCCACTGATACACGGTGTTGCTGTCCGCCGTACCAACGAACCACGCGTCACCGGCGCTTCCTGTAGGGTGGGCTGTCTGCAAAGCCGCCAGCGTGGCATACAGTCCCTTTACCGTGTAGCTGTCGCCCGGAGCGCCAGTATCGCCCTTGGGCCCTGTGGGGCCTTGCGCTCCGGTCTCCCCCTTGGGGCCTGCCGGGCCTTGTTCGCCCTGTGCTCCCTTGTCGCCTTTTTCACCTTTCAGCGCCGCCAGCTGCGCCACCGTAAAGTCTGCGTAAGTAAAGGCGTCGCCCTTCTCACCTTTTTCACCTGCGGGGCCGGTATCGCCTTTCGGCCCCTGTGCGCCCGTGTCACCTTTCGCGCCCTGCGCTCCTGCGGGGCCGCGCGGGCCTGTTGCGCCTGTGTCACCCTTGGGGCCTTGCGGGCCGGTATCGCCGACCACCTTGCCCAAATCCACCGTCTGGCCATCCGTCAGTGTCAGGATCAGATGACCGGTGTCCTCGTTGATATCCACCACCTGAAGCCCCCGCGAGATCGTGCCGTTCAGCCGTGCCTTGAACTGCGGGCTTAAAACCGCCTGAATATCGAGCCTCATTCCACCACCACCTTATTGCTGTGGGCAATCGTCGTGCGATACCCATGGGTAACATCCACGTCATAGGTGTACCTGCCTTTGGGGAACAGTGCCGTCACCGCCGCGTTAAAGTCCAGCGTCACCGTGGCCTTGCTGACGTTGGTAAAAGAAAATTCCTTCACCTCGTTCTCCCCTTTATCCCGAAACGTCACCTTTACCGTGTCCGCTGCATTCAGCGTCACCGCTTCCCCGTCCTGATCCGTCAGTCCAAGACCCAGATCCATGGTGAAGGTATCGCCCTCGTACCATTTGATTACACCGTTTACCACGCGGGGGCTTTGCTCCGCGTTGGGCAGATTGCTCATGTCCATCCCTCCCTTTTTATAAAGAGCATAACAGAAGCGGCGGTGGAAACTCTATCCCACCGCCGCTTTGCTCTTGTCAATGCCTATTTCTCTTTCACCTTGGCAATCGCCGCGTTTACGACACCGCCGCCCTTCAGGGCCTCCTTCACCCACTTGGTCGGCTCGTAGCTGCTGACCACTTTGGCCTTTGCCACCTCGTTGGCCGCCTTATAGATGTAGTCGATGCACTCCACCTTCTCCTCATTGCTCATATTGCGGTAGGCCGCGCTCTGCGTCAGCTCCGTCAGCCACTTGTACGCCTCGCCGCCCTTCTTCTGGGCGTATGTCACATATTGCTCACCTGTCAGGTTGATCTCCTGATTGTCTGCATTGAAGTATTTTTTTGCCCGCGAGGGGAATACATTCTCCCCCGTGACCTCATAAAGCCGCAGCAGTTCTTCCTCCATCGCGCTCATGTCCACCGTGGAGGTGTAGGCCGGGTTCAGGAAGTTGTTAAAGGCCCGCGTTCCTACTTCGCCCGTACTCTCTGTCCGGCCCCATGCGTCGATATAGGGGATCTGGCTGTAATCCCAGATGGGGATCTTGGCGCTGGCCCGTCCCAGCGCATACTGCACGTTGTTGGTCAGCTTGGAGTTCTTGCTGGTGAACGTGGTGTACCGCAGCCCCTCGCCCGTGCGCTCCGCCTGCCCCAGAATGGTGGGAATGCCCTGTGATACATAGCTGGCGGCTGCGTTAACCAGTGCCGTGGGCAGCCCCGGCAGTCCGTTGCTGCTGGCATACCCCACAGAATCGAACACATCGTTCAGACTTTGCAGGCAGCTCATTTCCAGCATCGGCTCCGACACCTGTGACATCGCCGTCAGCCAGTCCGCCATCGTGGTCAGTTCCGGATTTCCGCCCGACAGTTCACACAGGTTTACCCCCACAAAGAACGGCAAACACTCCGGGGCCAGCCAGTCCAGCGTCACGCTGGTGCCATTGGGCAGCTCCAGTGCATACGCCTGATGCCCCGCCAGCTCCATGAAGTCGTTTTCCTTATCATCGTCGTCGCCGTGGCCCCGCACAACACCCTGTGCCGCCATGAAAAAGCCCAGCATCAGCAGTCCCGAACCCGTCAGGCCAGCCGAAATAGAATCGATAGCCTCCGCCGCTGTTGCGGTGCCTTTCTTCACGCCTACTGTAGCTTGGTACATGCCGCGGATAATTCCGATGGGACTGTACTCCACGCCCCGCGCCAGAATGTTGGCCGGTGTCTTGCGGAACGGCAGAATACCCTCCATCACCGTGGCGATCGTCCGCTTCGCGCCGTTTTTGCTGTTCCGGCCCATGCGGTCCAGTTCGCTGATAGCCTGCGAAAAGGCGTTGGTGTCCCGGTAGGTGGCTTTCTGCGCTTCCTTGATGGCGTATTCCCGCGCCTTTACCACCTTGTCGCCGCCCTTGGCGATCATCTCCGCCGTGATGCCGTTGGCCTTGCAGTACTGGGCCATGGCGTAGGCGTAGTGGGGCTTGGAGAACCATGCGTCCTCCTTGTCCAGCGCCCTGCTGTTGGCCTTCCGCGCCGCCTCAAGGGGCTTGGTTCGGAAGATCACCCGCCCCTCTTCAATATACTTGTTGGCGTTGGCAAAATCACTGTACTTGCCGCCGCCCATAGCCACGTCCGCCACCTTGGCGTAATCCTGCGCCGCCGCCTCCAGCAGCGCCTTGCCGCCCTTGCCGGTCACAAATTCCTTGCTGCGCTGCATCTTCCCGCCGGACAGTCGGTATACCGCCTTTTCAATTCCCGTGGCAACTGCGTTCTTGGCTGCCACCACCGGAACAAATCCGGCGTTGCCCACCACGTTCCGTACATGGGTGCGGACATTGCCCAGCATGGCCAGATACCGCCATGCGTTCCATTTGTCCTTGAAGCGGGAGGGCATCTGCTTGCCGATATCCCGGTAGATGTTTGCCAGCACCGCGTCCCGCTCCGCCTGATCGGCGGCTTTCATGAACTGCTCCGCCAGCGTCTGGTCGATCTTCAGCTTCGGGGCCTTGTCGTCGCCGTATTCCTCGTTCAACTGTGTTTGCAGGTTCGCAATGCTGCGCTGTGCCTGATAAAGCTGCGTCTCCGGCGACACCTGCTTCAGAATCCGGGTGGCCTGCAAAGCCTGCGCCGCGCTCCGCTGGTGCTGCACCATGTCGGAAAGCACGTCCAGCGCCGTCTCCGTGTCGCCGCTGTTGGCCGCGTTGTTATAGAGCGCCCAGCCCATGGCCGTGTTCTTCTTGGACACGTTGCCGGCTTTCATGGCCGACTTCCAGTCAGTCAGCGCCTGCGCCCAGCCCACGCGCTTGATCTCGCCGTCAGCGTCGGCAATGGCCGCCTTGTCGGAATACACCTCATAGGAGTACTTGCCCTCCAGCGCCAGCGTCTCGATATCCGGCACCATCTCCTCCGGCGTGGCCTTGGCCTCCAGTACCGTCCGCACCGTCTGGGAGATTTTTTCGTCCTCGCTGCTCTTCTTGGGCAGCTGAATATCCCGCGCCGCCTTTTCGCCCTTGCGCATCGTGCCGTACAGACCGCGATATCCGCCCAGAAGCTCCTCCACCTTGCCCAGATAGGTGCGCTCCTGCTGCTGGAGCATGGCCCGTTCCCGCCCCAGCAGCTCTTGCAGGCTGCGGTTGCCTTCAAGGTCTTTCAGCTTGTTTTCCACAATGGCCACGCGGTTGGTGTCCTTGGTGATCTCGTCCTCCAGATACGAAATCCGCTTGGCGTTTTTCTTCCCATCAGCGAGGGAAAGTCCCGTCAGTTCCGCCCGGTTGGCCGACAGGCGGGCTTCATAGCCCTCCAGCCGTCCCACCGCGTCCCGGTACTCGGCAAGGCGCTTGCGCTCCCATTCGGTTTTGGCAGACCCCTCCGCCGCCGACAGCAGGATTTCCCGGTCAGTCGTGCCGCGCTTCTGAAACAGTGCACTCTCGCCCAGTTCGCCATCGGGGCGCGCCGTATATCCATAATGCTTCAAGACGCTTTCCGGCAGAATATCCGGAAAGTACCTGTTGACATAGTCCAGCAAACTGGATATACTAATAGTAGAACCGGTTAGAGTAGCGGGTACGCCCGTGACCTCTGGGGATAGGCTCCCAGCCGGTTCTGTTTTTGTGCCTATCGAATACAAAACATCTACGGAAGTCACTTCATTGGACGCCCTGTTGACAACGAACTGTACGATGTACGGTTCGTTTTTTGCGTTTTTGGCAGCGCCGATCAGCACATAGCGTCAGTTCGTTGATGCGGACTGCGTTTTTCAGAATCTCTCCTGCTTTCAGGGTCACGGGTGCGTTGGTGGAAAACCGACGGTCAAGGCCGTGCCGCAAGCCCTTTGCACTCAGGATCACATCCGTATCTGTATCATCCACGTGGATAACGGCATTCCCATTTTCGTTGGTGCTGCCTACCGTCTTTGCCGCCGCAATAGCTCTGGCGATAATGTTTTTTCTCGCCTCGCTGCTGGCGGCATAATTTGCGGTGTCGTCCACCGTCGTCACCTGCATATCCGGCTTGGCCGTCAACGCCGCATAGGAGTAATCCCGCGCCTGCTGGCTCACGCCCTCGTCCGTCGCTGCCATAGTCTGGACATTGCCCAGTCCCTCCACAAACAGGTCGCTCAGCTTGTCCAGCGCGTCCGCCATCTGCTGCACCTTCCGGCCCTCCTCGCTGTTGGGCGTCATGTTCTGATAAAGGCCCCGCACACTTTCCAGCAGCTTGCCCACAAGGTCTTTCAGCTTTTCCCACAGCGTCTTGTCCGTCTTTTTCAGCGCGGCGATCTTCTCAGCGGCGTTGGTGTCGGTCAGCATGGCCTCCATGCTGTCGGCCACCACCTCCTCATAGGCTGTCTCATAGTCCACACCCAGCACTTCCCGCTTTGCCAGCACAAGAGCGTCCACATCCACGCCCTGCTCGCCATACCGGGAGAACAGGTATTCCGCCAGCTTGTCAAAGCTCTCCCGCGCGTTCTGGTGGATCAGGTGGGTGTACTCATGCCCCAGCGTGTACAGGATGGTCCCCTCGCCGTTGTTGCCCGCGTTGATATCCACATAGATGTTGCCGGTCTTGTGATCATAAAAGCCGTTGGGCGCGTTCTCCGCGCTGCCCAGCAGTGCCGCCACGTCCTTCTGGTCAATGGTGCGCTTGCCCTCCGCGTCCTGCGTGGTGGAATAAAGATGTACCTCGCCGTTCACCGCTTGGGTGATGGCCTCGGCCAGCTTCACGCTGGTACGCTGGATATCCGTAAAGGACTTCCGGTCAACGCCTTGCTCATATACCACCTTGCCGCTCTTCACCGGGGCGGCTTTTTCGCTGCTCTCCCGGCGCATAGCTACGCCCAGGTCATAGGCCAGCTTCCGCTGTGCGTCCGTCAGGTCAGCGTTGAACCCATCTCCGCGCATGCCGGTACCGTACTGTCCGGCCCGGTATGCCTCCTGTGCGCCCAGCACATAGCGGTAGCTGTCGCCCTGCGTATAGGCCCGCGCAATGCTGCCCTGCACCGCCGCCGGAAGATCGGAGTTTGCCAGTCCTTCATATACCTCGGCGGTATTCCGGTCGGCAAACTGTACATCCTGCGCCGCCACCGATTCACCCGTGGACAGCCGAAGCTTCCCATCCTTGTCCACGCCCTCCACGGACACCTCCTGTCCGTTATAGGTGGTCTTGCCGTCCCGTGACGCCTGATACTCTCCCTTGATGCCGGCCTTTTCTCTGGCCTGCTGCATGGCGTCCTGATACCGGCCCTGCGCGGCGGTCTGTACCGCCATGTTGCCGCCGCCCATAATGCCACCGGCCAGCGCACC
>OGDF01006686.1_pt1 | contig 11269 bp, 9 predicted proteins | sample 1570141 | NCBI WGS metagenome assembly OGDF01 (sample SAMEA4370581, study PRJEB24528) | human gut metagenome | reverse complement strand
GCAGCGAAGTCCGCCAGCCGTAGCCCATGCCGAACTCGTCTTTGTCGCTGTCGCAGGAATTGTAGTAATGGGTCACGGAAACCGGCAGACGATTGCCATTCATCGCGGTGTCCGTGTGGGAGAAGATCAGGTTGCCGTTGACAAGGCTGACACTGCCAGTCCCTGCCAAGCCAGCAGACTGATGGTCGTAAGTCAGATAGCTTTCCAGACCCGCAAGGCTCGCATATTCCAATACGAAGTACGGCTGATTCGCCGTTTCGCTCGAATGCAGCTGCGAAAAGCTGCTTTCACTTTTGGGCGCGCTCAGCTGAACACCGTGATTTTCGCCCAGATACCACTTGCGCGCAAGGCTCGTGACGTCGAACTCTTTCCACGAATACTGGTTTTTCAGCACGCGGCAATAGTCCTGATACACGCCGCTGACATCCGGCTGGTGGTCATAGGTGATCGTCTCCGGATTCCAGTCCTCCAGCACTTCCGTGCACATGATAGCGGTATCTGCCGTCGGTGCGTAGACATTGCGAACGCACAACTTTGCGGACGTAATGAAGTGATTCGCGCCCAGGTGCGGCAAGTCCACGACTTTCAGATAAGTCAGACGGTTGCCGTAGTAATTCGTGTTGCTGATCCACAGACGCTTGTCGTGCGAAAAGTTCTGCGTCGAACCTTCCTTGACGTAAGTATCGAGGATGCCCGCGGCGTTTTCCGCGCTATTTGCGCTGTCCGCGAACGTCGCAATCGGGCTGTGCGCCTGCGCCGCCATCTGTTGGCGCTTTTCGGCGGACAATTCCACCCACTGGTACGTTGCCGCGTCGTACTCGTGAACCGGCGTGGTCTGCACCACTGCGCGGAAACGATTGTTGCCCAGCGCATACACCTTGCCGCATCGGGTGCGCAGGTGTTTCAGTTCCTGCTGAGCCGGAAACTGAATCTGTTTCTGATTGTTTTCTTGGTTACTCATATGTTTCCTTTCTTTTTGTGCGCTCCTTTTGCGCACGTTTTTCTATCGAACGGTACGAAAAAAGCCCCTCGCGCCGTGCGCGGGAGCCTCTCTGTATCTTTCGACGATATGATTCTATCACACTTTTGCAGCGTGTGCATCCGCGTTTTTAGACATGGCTTGTCTTTCTTCTCTATCCGTCACGAATTCATGTAATCCCTATCGGGTATAATTCCACCTTCCTTATTGACTTTCGCCCCGATTGGGTATAAAATAGAGTGATGATTTAAGCCTTTGGAGGTGTTTATCGTGAACAAGATTGCCCAGTTTGTCCGCGAAAGCCGCAAGGCTGCAGGACTCACACAAGAAGAATTTGCTGTTCGTTCTGGTCTTGGACTTCGCTTTGTCCGTGAATTAGAGCAGGGAAAACCTACTGTCCGCATGGACAAAGTAAATATAGCACTTGCTATGTTTGGCATGGAAGCCGTCCCCGGCAGAAAGGAAACAGACTGATGGACGCATTTAGAGCAGGATTTGTTTATGTCGAAGATTGCTATGCTGGCACACTTTCTGAGACAGAAGATGGCTACCGCTTTGCCTATGATGCAGATTATCTAAGCAGCGAGAATCCGAGAGCAGTTTCGCTGACTCTTCCGCTGCGTGATGAGCCTTATGACTCCAGCACACTATTTTCTTTCTTCGACGGTCTCATTCCAGAAGGGTGGCTGCTAAATGTTGTCACTCGCAACTGGAAACTTAATCGAAAAGACCGTTTTGGTTTGCTGCTTGTCGCATGTCGTGATACGATTGGCAATGTAACCATTCAGGAGGTGCGCAAATGATCTGCCTTTGCTGTGGAAAGCCCATCAAAAATGAAGAAGCTGCCTCCTGCGGCTGGCATCACTCCTGCATCAAACATTTCTTTGGAACTACCAGATTACCTGAAATCACCATTTCAAACGAAGCATTAGAATGGATTGCAAATGAAACAATCAGTAAGGGCTACACTGTACCGGGTGTGCAAAAAAAATTGTCGCTGCACCTGTCCAAAGAAGAGAAAGCTCGCCTAACTTTAGTTGGTTATCCATCCGGATATATTCTAAAGCCGCAGACAAATGAGTATCGTGCCTTGCCAGAAGCAGAGCAAATGATTATGTGTATGGCCGATGCAGCAGGCATCACCACAGTACCGCATGGACTCATCCAATCAGATGGTACATATGCTTATATTACGAAGCGTGTTGACCGCATGGTGCTGCCAGATCAATCAATTCGACTGTTAGCTATGGAGGATTTCTGTCAATTAACCTATCGGTTGACAAATGACAAGTATCAAAGTTCCTATGAACGATGTGCCAAAGTCATTGACCGATGGTCTTCACAAAAGGGGTTAGATATGGCAGAATTCTTTATTCGCATTGTTTTTTCTTTTCTGGTGGGAAATTCCGATATGCATTTGAAAAACTTTTCATTGCTTGAAACTGCCCCCGGCTCACAGGAATTTATGTTGTCTCCCGCGTATGATATGCTTCCTGTAAACATCGTATCAAATGACACAGAGGAAACCGCTTTGGCGTTGAACGACAAAAAGAGTAACTTGCGCAAGAAGGATTTCTTTGCGTTAGCAGCAGCCTGCCACTTGTCGTCCGCTGCTGCTGAAAAGATGATTGGAAATTTGATTAAAAAGGTTGACGTGCTGATTTCTATTGCCGAACATGCTGAAATTCCCAATGATATTCGGCAAGCCTGCATTGCACTGCTGATAGAACGCGCCGCTGTATTTGCATAAAGAAAAGAAGGCCCTATCGGGTATAATTCTGCATTCGACATGCATTTTATCACCGATAGGGTATATTTATGATGTCAGCTATCTTTTCCAAGAAGCCAGTCTGTAAGGTTCTTTACGCGAATGCCATTATAGTTTCCTACTGTCAGGCGTTCTGATGTAAGGACTACTTTTTCGTAATTATCGCGGATTTGTGTCAATGGACGCATTTCGCGGTCAAACGTCTCCTGTGCCATCATATCAGCTGTTACCTGATAGTAGCTGTATTCGCCATGCTTCTCCGCCACAAAATCAACTTCCGTGCTTCCGAGCTTGCCAATCATCACCTGATAGCCCCGTCGCAAAAGCTCAAAATAGACTACATTTTCAAGCGTGAAGCCGAAATCGTAATTTCTGCGGGGGAGAATGTGGTTTCTCAAACCGAGATCAACAATGTAGAACTTCTTGTTGACCTTCAGAAGCTGTTTTCCCACAATGTCGAAGCGCTCAGCAGGATAAAATATGAATGATTCTGTCAGCGCATCCACATAATCATCCACCGTATTCGGAGAAACTTTTCTGCCGGAAGAAATCAGATAGTCGGTAATGCTGCGAATGGAAACAGGGCTGCCCACCACGCTTGCAAGGTATTTGGCAATTGATTTCAGCAGGGCAATGTCTGTGATTTTCCGCTTGCTCGGCTCGCTTTCGCGCCGCACCTGCCTATCTTCGATGTCTTTCACGATAACGGTATTGTAGATGCCCTCCAAATAGGTTTCCACTTTTGCTGTGGTGCACCCCATCCGAGCGACGTAAGGCAGCCCGCCGCATTTCAAGTACTCCGCAAATCCGCGCTCCTCGTCCATCCCTGTAATCGTCAGAAATTCTTTCAGCGAAAGCGGGAGCATCTTAATCTCCACATAGCGCCCTGTCAGAAGCGTGGCAAGGTCGCCAGAAAGCATGTACGCATTAGAGCCGGTGATGTAAATATCCACATTGGGCTTCACATACAGACTATCCACGACCTTTTCAAAGTCAGCAACCTTTTGAATTTCATCAAGAAAGATGTAGGTGTTTTTTTCGGGAATCAGCCGTTCTTTCAGATATGCGTACAGCTTTTTGTAATCCAGCAGTTCCTCATACTCCAATTCCTCGAAGTTTATCGAAACAATCTGCGCATCTGCAATGCCATTCTCCTTGAGCCAAGTTTGATACTGCGCCAGCAATGTAGATTTTCCACAGCGGCGAATGCCGGTCACGACCTTGATGACTTGTTCGTCCTTCCAGCCAATCAGCTCGTCAAGATACTCTTTTCGCTCTACCACTGAATACACCTCCTGCAAGAAGTATCTCTATTATAGAACAGAATATTCTCGAAGTCAATATAGTATTCCGAAACCGGAATTTTTTTGTGTTTTCATGCAATCATATTCCCAATAGAAACCAGCCGCTACCATTTTCAAATGAGAATGCGCCGCGAATCTTTGTATTCTGACTAACGCAAATGAACCCCAGCATACCGCGCTGCACATAGTATCCACAAACTGTTATTGATTAGCGCTGCAAAGTCGGTCGAATGTTAAAAGTTTTTGCATTTCAGTGCATTTACTTTATTTTTTCGCCGATTTGTGCTATACTAATGATACAGGAGGTGTACCACATGATAGATTCTCATGAACTTAGACGGCGCGACAGCTATTTGAATAAGCTGATTGGCTTTCAGGATACGGAACCAGTCAAGGTTATTACCGGTATTCGCCGCTGCGGTAAGTCCAGTCTGTTAAAGTTGATGGTTCAGCATTTGAAGGATACCGGTGTTCTGCCGGAGCAGATTATCGAGATGAATTTTGAGTCCTTTGATTTTCATAAGATGAGTGCTGACGATGTCTACCGATATGTGAAAGAGCGCATCATCGCCGGAAAGAGGATGTACCTTTTCTTTGACGAGCTGCAGCGAATCAAAGCATGGGAAGATGCAGTAAACGCTTTCCGTGTGGACTTTGATTGCGATATCTATGTTACCGGGTCGAATGCCTATCTTCTTTCTTCGGAGTATGCCACCTATCTCTCCGGACGGTGCGTAGAAATCAAAATGCTGCCGCTCTCTTTCCGCGAATTTCTCGATTTTCATGGTTTTGATGTTCGTGAAACGCAAAGTGCGCTTGGCGGGCTTCGCAAACAGGTATTCGATAAAAACAATGAACGCTATGAGTTGCGAGAGGTTTTCGCTGCCTATATGCGCTTCGGCGGGATGCCCGGCATTGCTGATGTTGGTCTGGAGCAGGAAAAGGTGCTGGCACTTCTTGATGGCATCTATTCCACAGTCGTAATCCGCGATATTCTGGAGCGAGAAACTCGCAGAGGGCAAAAGCAAATCACAGACCCTGCGCTGCTTCGCAAGATTATCCTGTTCCTTGCAGATAATATCGGCTCCAGCGTTTCTATTGCCTCCATCGGTAATACACTGGTAAACGAAGGGCTTTTGGACGATGGTAAACGCAAGGGTACTCCCAGCGCACATACTGTACAAGCCTATGTGAATGCGCTGTTGGAGAGCTACTTCTTCTATGAAATCAAACGCTTTGACATCAAGGGCAAAGCCTACCTCCGCACGCTCGGAAAATACTATATCGTTGACATCGGACTTCGCAATTATTTACTGGGTTTTCGCAATCGCGACAGCGGTCACGCCATCGAGAATGTCGTTTACTTTGAGCTTCTTCGCCGTGGCTATGATGTAGCAATCGGCAAAATCGGCAATGACGAGGTGGATTTCATCGCAACGACAGCTGACGAAAAAAAGTATATTCAGGTAACGGAGTCCATGATGAGCGAGGACGTGCGCAAGCGTGAACTCGCACCGCTGCAAAGCATTCGTGATAACTACGAAAAAATCGTGTTATCTCTTGAGCCGGGACTTGATACTTCCTATGACGGCATCAAATCCGAGAACCTCATTGATTGGCTTCTCAACGAATAATCACTGCATTTTCAGAGACACGTTCTTTGAGTCCCCGCCGTAGAATGTACCTATTATAATAGGTAGAAACTCATCCTGAAATGCCAAAGAGCCCGCCAGCACACTGTGTTATTCACAGTATGCTGACGGGCTGAAAATACTCAATCCTTTTTCTTTACGAAGCAGCGTTTCTTATAGAACGCAATGCCATAGCAATGAATGTGGTCACTGTCATATTCATCTTCAAAATCCTTGGCATACATTCTTTGGTCAATTTGCCGCAGCGCCTTGTCACACGCAGATTCCAAATCGCCTAATGTCATCGCGCGTTTCGCTTCAAAAATAGCCACCCGGCCATTGATCGTATCGCAGACAACGACATCACTTCGACCTTCTCCATGTTCCTTGTTTGAATCCACCTGATATCCTGCACCAGCGAAAATACCGCTCAGAAATGCGTGATAAAAGTCCTCTCCATAATCATGGTAGCTTATGGTGCGCCTTAATAGTGTGCTCACTTCCCTTGTGATGCTTTCGCAGTCGCCACGCCACACGGCTTCAAAAAGTGCATTCTTATTCCATTTAGAAGCACTTTCCTCAAACCATTCAGCGACCTCTGTTTCAAAAATCTGTTTGATTTCCAAATTCGGAATTTTCAGCGCCACCATGTTATCCGGAAGAGCTTCATTGATTTCACCATCTCTGACCCGTGTCAAATAGCCCGTCAGGTACATCATGCTCCATAGATTTTCCTCAGATGAGTGCAAATAGTCATACGTCAGATTTTCATCCACTCTCTGTACGATATATCCGCCGCTCATCAGCGTTTCCATTTTCTTTGTAATGCTTGTGCCGGCATAATCAATGAACGAGCGAATGATTGCGTTGTCACTCGTATCTTTCCAGTACTCATCTGGTTCTGCATTGGAATTTTTCTGCAAATCATCAATATAGCACATCACATCCCAAGGGCAATAGACATCAGCATCACCGAAATGATAACCATCATACCATTTCTTTATGACTTCTTTCTTCCCCTTGATGCCTGCATCTTCAAGGATTTTATCCACTTCGCTTTGAACAAATCCATAGTATTCGTTAAGGTGAGACGAAGTAATTGTGTTCGAGACGAAATTGTTTGTGCCTGTAAAAATGCTCTCCTTTGCAATTTTCAGGCATCCAGTAACCACGGCAAGTTGAAGATACGGATTATCCTTTAATGCCTGCATAAATCCCTTCATGATTTCAAGCATTTCTTTGTAGTAGCCGTTGCTGGTTGCTTTCGCCATAGGAACATCATACTCATCAATGAGAAGAATTACATTTTTATGATAGTGTCTGTTCAGAAACTCTGAGAGAATTTGAAGTGAACGCATCACTTCAACCTTTCCCGCGTGCTTATACGCAATGTTCCAAAACAGCTTCTTTTCTTCTTCGTTCAGCACCGAGCTTTGCATCAGATATTCATGTTTCTTATAAAGTTCTCCAATTTCATAAACAAACTGCTCATACGCAGTTGAAAAATCGTTTCCCTCAACTGCTTTAAGACTCAAACTCATCACAGGCCACTGGTTCATCCACGCATCGCAAATATCCTTTTGCTTTGAAATTTCCAGTCCTTCAAACAAACTTTTGCTATCTTTTTGAATGTCTAAGAAGCACTCAAGCGTACTCATTCCTAACGTCTTTCCAAAGCGGCGCGGGCGAGTTATTAATGTAACTTGCGTACCGGACGACTTGAGTATTTCACCAATCAGCCCTGTCTTATCGACATAGTATAGACCTTCTCTACGGATCTTTTCAAATTCGGATTTTCCCTTCGGAATGTTCAAAAAAGCCATGCTACCTACTCCCTTCCGAAGCATTACTACCGAGGCTGCTCTTGCGCATAACCCTCAAAAGGATATTGAACCTCAGTGTACTTTGATTTTACCATCTATCTCTGGAAATAGCAAGTCAATCGGACGGAACAGCCGACGATATTTTTTTCTCAGTCCACTTGTCAAATCATTGGGTGGAGGGCAAGCAGACGAAGAAACACGATTGAAGGAGTTCAATCCATTGCTAACGTTGCGCTGTCGTCCTTCTACGCAGTGCATCCAGAAAACATCTCTTTTACTTTTGATTCTTTTTCGTATTCATATTTTCCATAAGTTCCCGAATCCATTCCTCGTGCGTATCGCTCTTATTGCGAATTTCGCGGAACTCCCTGCTCAACAAGTGCTTCATCACCAATTCTTTTGGTGCATACTGCTGCTGAGCGTTCTTAAACCAACGAATCATTCCAAGGCTTGCCCACGTCAAAACGGTCTTTTTTGAGTAACCCGTCAACTGGGAAATCGCCGCCGCCGTCATCAAGTCTGGATACACGCTGATTTTCCGAACTAAAAGCCGCTGATACGCTCGCATAACTGCTTGATCATAGTTGATTGACGGATGCACAATCGGCTCACGCCCCGCTCCGCCTACTCCTGTAACACGATACCTGTCAGGATGCTTCTCCCTATCCCGAAGGAATGCCACTGCATCACTCGTTCTGATAATGTACTTATGCGTGGAATGCCCCGTATTTGTGCAAGCAATCATCCCATTGTCAAGATAGAACTTCGCCATGCGCTTGCTGATATGGCACAGTTTATAGAGCTGTTCCTTCGAAATCGTCTCCGGATACGCCTTCAAAATCGCTTTATAGTCGATGTTCTGACTCATTGCATATCACCTCATCTGTTTTACCAACACCAGACGGGTGTGCGTTGCGCGCTGTTCTCGTCCTTTTCTCTCCAATTTTCTCTCCAACCTGCCAATTTCTCTCCAAATTCGGAGAGAACAGCGTACATTTTTCGAGCCTTTGCCTCTGCTTGCCTGCCGCTCTTGCGAAGTCCAGCAACACTTGATTTTTGAACATTTTCCGGGTATGCCAACTTCCAGCACATCAATTTCCGCAATTCCATGCAGGATCTGGTTTTCGCCTGCCTGCGGATTTCGCGCACCATGCGCCGACTCCTCGAAGCGCATCCCGCCAATGCGAACCATGTCCTGCCGCACATTCGCAATCTCCTCCGCCGTTGTCGCCAGAATCGCCTTCATGCTGCAATAATCTTTCAGCGCCGCCATTGCCGCGCTCCGCTTATCCAGATAGTTCCATGCAATACTCATTCCGCAAACCTCCTGTCGTTGCTTCGTAGCCTCATCATAGCAGAAAAGTTCGCGAATTCAAAACCAGAAACTGAAATCCTGAACCCCAGTAATTCCAAGGGGTTCAGGACTTTTTTCTTTGCCGTCCACTTGGGAATCGGGGCAATGCAAGCCTTTCCGGGCTGCCTGAATTTCAGTTTCTGAAACGCGAAAATGAAGAAAATTTTCAGGCATAGAAAAGGCCACCCGACGTATGACGAATGGCCAGAATGTACTATCGAGGGGATATGTTAGCAACGATAATCTAGAAATATTATATTCCCTTGCTGATTGATATGTAAGATATAGTGCTGTCTTGAATGACGTAGATAGTCGAATTGTTGAAACGATTGATTTCGTCATACACGCACGGGAGGATTTCAATACCATTGTTATCCAATACTCCCCATTTTCCTTCGCGCTTCACGGTTATGAGACCATTGGTTAATGGTGAATAATCCTCATACAATTCCGAAGTTAACATCAACCCATAAACATTATAAAATCCGTAGCGATCAGTTGATGAATCATAGTACGAGAGCATCTGAACTTCGTCAATCACGTTTCCAACAGTGATGTTAGGGGCGCGGTTGATAACAGTTTCAGTACCGGCCAAGTCAAGTATGACAACCTGATCCTTCAGCCTTACAACTGCATAGTCATTCACATAGGCTGGAGGTGTTCCGTACAACAGATCGTTATGCAAAAAGCTTGGCTCAACAATCACTGCACCACGTTCATCTAAGACGCCCCAATAACCAGCCGTGTTTTGATACCAAAATCGATCATTTGTAGGTGAATCGACATATTCGTACTGTGGTTCAATCATCAGGCGGCCGTAAATATCAGCTAAACCGTACAAACCGTTTTGGACAACAGCTATAAGACCCACGGAGGAGGGACAACTCATTGGCACAATCCCGTCATCAAAAGTCACAGGGACTCCGTTTGAATTAATTAAGATGTAATCGTCCATACTATCAAAGTTATCGTTAATCTGGTGATCCGCCTGGATTACTAATGCATAACCGTTCTGAAAAGGTTCGACGATTTCATCGTATACGCAAGGAATGATGACATTACCAGTAGAACGATGAACAAATCCCCACTTGTCATTATCCTGGACTGCAATATATTCTTGTTCGTTGATATATGGATCTGTTAGCTTGATTGCGTCATATGTTGACGATAAATAGCCGCTTTGTTTGTCATAGAAACCGAACAAGAGGACATCTCCAGCATCTACTGCATAGATAAAAGCTGAATCAAATTCATAGATATCATAGCAAGGGGGAGTAATTTCGTTCCCCTGAAAATCAATCAAAGAATAATGATCCATCGGTACGGAAGTACGCACCTTGGCCACGCCATTGTAAAAGGGAGTTGCTTCTGAAAAAGATGCAGCGATAACTACTGTCCCGTCGTCTGTCGCATATCCCCATTGGCCATCGGATATGTATAAGAACAATTCCTCGGCATATACTATGCATGGCAATAGAGACATAAAGAATAGAATAGTTAAGAAAGCTCTCTTCATCTGCAACTCCTCCTGTTACATTTTATTTTTTCGGACGTACATAGAACGCCCAATTGCTGTTTCCGTCATTATCCTCCAGAGCGGTGATATTAGGACCTGTATCATCATAAAACAGAGCAGTCCACTTATCAGGATAAAGTTTTTCACTGCAGGATTGGAAAACTGCTAAAACTTCACCATTTCCATCTCCGAAATCGAACGAAACAACAATGCCGATATGACCCTTTTTTACGGGATCAATTCGTGCAATGTCCTTAACATCCTTTCCATAATTGCGATCCCTATGATCTATGGAGAAGATGATGTCACCCGGTTGCAAGTCATTCAGATCAAGGATGCGCCCTCGTGTGGTATTGCTACGCACATATGATTGCCAAGCGGCATTTACCACTTTCCAAGTGTTTTTGTTTAGTGCCTTATTTACCGCCCAAATGCAGTCAATACCGCCTTTATTGTTTTTGCTTGCACTAATATAATAGTAGTCATCGGCATTATATAATAGATTTCGCATACCCTGGGTTACAGTGGAATTGAAATCGTCGTCCGTGGTGGTCTTTCGATAACCAACTTCGTCTACTGTTTCGCAAGATACGCAAGTGCCGCTCGGATCATGATATGCAATAGGGTTATTCATACAATATACATAGCCATTAAATTCAAAAGTTTCGTTTTTAAATAGGCGAGAATCATGATTGAGCATTCTTGAACGAAGAGCAGCATAATATCTACTTCTGAGATAATACAGCTCGGTTTCTTCGTCGTAGACATACCCGCGATACCGGAACGGCTGCACCTTGCCCAGCGTCTCCGCCAGCTCGCCAGTACACCACAGCGGCGCGCCCCACGCATCGTAGCCGTAGCTGACGACGGTATTGCCATTCTCATCCAGAATCG
>OGDF01006685.1_pt1 | contig 11269 bp, 9 predicted proteins | sample 1570141 | NCBI WGS metagenome assembly OGDF01 (sample SAMEA4370581, study PRJEB24528) | human gut metagenome | reverse complement strand
TTAACTCCTTTAACTCCTTTAACTCCTTTAACTCCTTTAACTCCTTTAACTCCTTTAACTCCTCCAAAAAATCTCCCTTATTTCCTCTTCTTTTGCGTGTTAGGCAGGAATCCGGCAATGATGCCGAGCAGAGGCAGGAAGGCGCTTACCTGGAAGATGAACTCGATGCTGGTCTTGTCTGCTAACCATCCGAAGAAGGCGGAGCCTAAACCTCCTAAACCAAACATCAGTCCGAAGAAGATGCCGGCAATGAGACCCACCTTGTCGGGCATCAGGTCAGTGGCGTACACCACGATAGACGAGAAAGCCGAGGCAATGATCAATCCCGAAAGGAAGGTGCAGACGAGAGTCCAGAACAGGTTGGCGAAGGGCATGATGAGGGCGAAGGGTGCCGCGCCGAGGATAGAGAACCAGATGACGTACTTGCGCCCAAACTTATCACCCAACATACCTCCAGCCACAGTACCAATGGCAAAGGCGGCAAGAAAGACGAACAGACACAGCTGAGAAGCCTGTACCGAGATGCCAAACTTGTCGATCAGGAAGAAGGTGAAGTAGCTCGTGATGCAGGAGGTATAGAAATACTTCGAGAAGATGAGCAGCACGAGGATGAGCAGTGCCCCATATTTTGCCCGCTTCGAGATGTCGTTGTTCAGGGTGACGTTTTTCTGCGGATGCGTCACCACATACGCCAACCGGGCCTTGTACCATGCCCCTAATCTGATCATGATAAGGGCGGCGAGCAAGGCGGCAAGGGCAAACCACGAGATGGCATGCTGTCCGAAAGGCAGGATGATGAGGGCTGCAAGGAGAGGACCTATCGCCGAGCCACCGTTGCCACCTACCTGGAAGATGGACTGTGCCAGACTCTTCCTGCCTCCCGATGCCAACTGGGCTACTCGTGATGCAGTGGGGTGGAACACGGATGAGCCTAAACCCACGATGCTCACAGAGAGGAGAATCAGCAGATAATTTTCTGAGAAGGCCAGCATCAGCTGACCGATGAGTGTGAAACACATACCCACAGAGAGGGCATAGGGACGTGGATGCTTGTCGGCATACAGTCCGGTAAAGGGTTGCAGAATCGATGACGCCATCTGAAACATCAGGGTGATGATTCCGATTTGTGCGAACGAGAAGTCGAACTTATCCTTGATGATGGGGTAGATGGAGGGGATGATCGACTGAATCAGATCATTCAGAAAGTGGGAAATGCCACAAATGATAAGTATCGAATATACCGTCCCCTCCATCTTCGTGGGGTTTCCTTTTATTTTACTACCTATTGATTTTATATTCATTTCTTTATTGGTTTTGAGAACCATTTGACCGCTTTACTTCCAGAACAGTTGGTCGATAAACTCATATCGCTTCTCCATCTGGGCATCGGTCTTTACCACCGTGTTCTCGTCGATCTGTAGCACAGGAGCGATGGCTTTATCGTTGGTGGAAGGCCATTCTGGCAGACCCAGTCCGTTGGGGTTGCCAGTCTTCACAAAGTTGATGTAGTACTGGCTGAAGATGTCGCTTATCATGTAGTCGGCAGGTTGCCAGTTGTAAATACGGTTGGTAGGCAGAGTGCCCATGGCATACTCGATATCGGCAGAGTGTACGGCACCCTTGTCCTGTGGGGCAGGAGCCTCACCCTCCTTGGCGTCTATCACACCACCAGCCAGGGCAGCCACCTTTCCCTTGATGGCCATGGCAGGACGGGGATGACAATAGCGATAACGGTAAACGGTCTGTCCGCTAGTCAGCTTGTGCATGTTGCCCCACTTCCATGTAGAATAGTCGAGGAAGATGTCAGAAGCCAAGTTCACACCCGGTTGCTCCAGCACATCCTTGTCGGCAGTGATGCCGTAAAGACGGAACAACTCATCTATGTTCTCTTCGCCGAAAGTAGCTTTGGCGCCAGCCTTCAGGTTCTCCACCGTAGGCTGTTTGCCCATCAGTACAGCCAATGGTGTCATCTCCTGGTTGTTGCCGCCCACGAGCAGGGGCACCTTGGTCTGGTTGCCTTTGGCGAAAGTCTCTTCTGGTTGCTCTACGAAGAAATATCCGTCGATGTTGTACGCGGGGAGCGACTTGACGGAAGCCAACTTCAGCAGCTCTTCAGCAGGAAGGTTGCGAAGCATGTCGATGTCAGCCTTAGGGGCTTTCTTCTTGCTTGCCTTTCCCTTTGTCTTGTCGGTCTTACCGACCATCTGTGCAGCTATTTTCTGTGCCATTTCCACACCCTTCTGCTCAGCTTCCTTCAGGGTAAGCACCTTTTTGAATCCCATGACCGAGCCGCTGGAACCCATGGCCTGTGCAAAGAGACCCTGGCAGAGAGGCGAAGCCATCAAGGCACTTACTGACATCGAACCGGCCGATTCGCCAACGATTGTGATGCGGTTGGGGTCGCCTCCGAAGGCCTCGATATTGTCTTTCACCCATTTTATGGCAGCCACCTGGTCCATGAAACCATAGTTGCCCGATCCTTTATAGGTGGTCTCCTTGGAGAGTTGTGGATGCGCGAAGAAACCGAAGATACCCTCGCGATAGTTGGTGGTGATAGAGATGATGCCCTTTCTCGCCATCGCGTCGCCAGCATATCGAGCCTCGCTTCCGCTTCCTGCCATCAGTCCTCCGCCATTGAAATAGATCAATACGGGCAGATGCTCTTTCATCGTCTTGGCAGGAGTCCATATATTAAGGTATAGACAGTCTTCGCTGTTCACCTTGGTTCCGAAGTTCATATCGCCGAAGAGTGGTTCCTGCATCGGATTAGGTCCATACTCTTTAGCCTCGCGCACACCGTCCCAGTGCTTTGCTGGCTGCGGAGCCTTCCATCTGAGGTTGCCCACAGGAGGAGCAGCAAACGGAATACCTTTAAACACCTTGATGCCCGAGAGGTCTTTTCCTTCGAGGATACCCTCGGCCGTCTTTACCTGGGTTTGCGCCATCGTTCCCATCATGGGGAGCAGAAAAGCGAGAGATAAAAATAGTTTCTTCATATAGTTGTTTGTTTTGAAAATCATTTCACGGCCTCTACCTCGTAGCCAGCCAGCTTGAGGAGGTTGAGCACACCCTTTTCGCCTGGCAGATGACCGGCACCTACGGCAAAGAAGGTTGGTTTGTCGCTCATGATGGCAGGCATTTTTGCCACCCAGTCAGCATTGCGGTTGTCGAACATGATGGCATACTCCTCTTTCGTGTCGTCGCAGCTGTCGTTGCGCTTCTCGCTGAGCACCTCTTCTATCTGCTTCATGTTCTGAGCGAAGTAGGCGTCGCTGAGGCGTTGCGTTACCATGTTGTAATATTCCGTGTTGTCGACGAGGCACATCAGGAGTTGCTTCTGGCGCTCGAGAGGAATACTCTTGAAGAGCACCTCTATCTGCTTGTCAACCGTCTCAAGACCGATGACAGGCTCGTGGTTGCGCTGGGCAAACTTCTGGAAGTAGTCGTCGAACGACTGTGTAGGGTCAAAGCCACGGGCATGCTTGAGCGACATGAGCAGGGTGAGCTGTGTGTTGAGAGCCTGCGGTGTGATGTTGCCAAACTTAGCCTCCACGATAGGGTTGCTCATATCGGCACTTGTCAGGTCCTTGAGCAACTTGTTGAGTCGTGTGTACTCTTCTTCGGTAAGCATGCTCTTGAGTGTCTTGCCGTGAGGGAGCAGCATGGCAACTGCCATTTTCTGTACACTCTCTGGTTTCTTCATGTCTTCCATGTCGAGCTCTCCGCATACCTGTTCGGTATTGGTGAGAGCGTCAGGGATACCCTCTATGGCATTGACGAAACTGACGGGTGCCAGATGATAAGTTCCTATGATGTAGGATGGTGACTTAAGGTCTTTGCCCGAAATCTTATACAAGAGTTGGGCGTTGGCGCTTGTAAACATTGATACAAGAGCCAGTGAGATAATTATTAACTTTTTCATTTTCTCTGATTTTTTATTCGTATACTTTTATTCTTCCATCAACTTGCGATAGCGACCCTTCTTGATCTCAGTATCGCCAAGACGGCGGGCCTTGTTGATCTCGTACTCCGAGTAGCTTCCCTCGAAGAAGAAGACCTCACCATTACCCTCGAAGGCAAGGATGTGAGTACAGATACGGTCGAGGAACCAACGGTCGTGACTGATGACAACCGCACATCCCGCAAAGGTCTCCAGACCTTCCTCCAAGGCGCGCAGCGTATTCACGTCGATATCGTTGGTAGGCTCATCGAGCAGAAGCACGTTGCCTTCCTGCTTCAGCGCCAAGGCCAACTGCAGGCGGTTGCGCTCACCACCCGAAAGCACACTGCAGAGCTTGCTCTGATCGGTACCCGAGAAGTTGAATCGCGAGATATAGGCTCGTGCGTTCACATCACGTCCGCCAAGACGCAAGGTCTCGTTGCCCTGCGAGATGACTTCGTAAACCGTCTTCTGAGGATCGATGTCCTTGTGCTGCTGGTCCACATAGGCAAGCTTCACGGTCTCACCCACCTCGAAGTTGCCGCCGTCGGCCTGCTCCAGTCCCATGATGAGGCGGAAGAGGGTAGTCTTTCCGGCTCCGTTAGGACCGATGACACCCACAATGCCGTTAGGAGGAAGCATGAAGTTGAGGTTATTGAAGAGCACCTTCTCTCCGAAAGCCTTCTTTACGTGCTGAGCCTCGATCACCTTGTTGCCTAAGCGAGGACCGTTAGGGATGAAGATCTCCAGTTTCTCCTCGCGTTCCTTCTGCTCCTGGTTGAGCATCTGCTCGTAGGAGTTAAGACGGGCCTTACCCTTAGCCTGTCGGGCCTTAGGTGCCATGCGTACCCATTCCAACTCGCGCTCCAACGTCTTGCGGCGCTTAGAGGCAGTCTTCTCTTCCTGTATCATTCGCTTGGTCTTTTGGTCGAGCCATGACGAGTAGTTGCCCTTCCATGGGATTCCCTCGCCACGGTCGAGTTCCAATATCCACTCGCTCACATCGTCGAGGAAGTATCGGTCGTGAGTGACGGCGATGACTGTTCCCTCATATTGCTGCAGGTGCTGCTCCAACCAGTCGATACTCTCAGCATCCAAGTGGTTGGTAGGCTCATCGAGCAGGAGGACATCAGGCTTCTGCAGCAGCAGACGGCAGAGAGCCACACGACGGCGCTCACCACCCGAGAGGTTGGTTACGGGCCAGTCGCCGGGAGGGCAGTGCAGTGCATCCATCGCACGCTCCAGCTTAGAGTCGATGTTCCAGGCGTCGGTAGCATCAATGATGTCCTGCACCTCGGCCTGTCGCTGCATCAGCTTGTCCATCTTGTTGGGATCGCCATAGTATTCCTCGAGTCCGAATTTATTGTTAATGTCCTCGTATTCAGCGAGTGCATCGTATATTTTCTGCACACCCTCCATCACGTTCTCCTTCACGGTCTTGTTCTCGTCGAGCGGCGGATCCTGAGGCAAGTAGCCCACAGAGTAGCCTGGGCTCCAAACCACCTCACCCTGGGTAGGTTGCTCAAGTCCTGCGATGATTTTCATCAACGTAGATTTACCGGCACCGTTCAAACCGATGATACCGATTTTTGCTCCGTAGAAGAACGATAGGTAGATGTTCTTCAGAATCTGTTTCTGGTTTTGTGGGATAATCTTAGATACGCCCACCATTGAGAAGATAATCTTCTTGTCGTCAACTGTTGCCATGCTTATTATATAATGTATTCAAGTTTCGCAAGCTCAGAAGTTAAAGGAGTTAAAGGAGTTATCGCTCCCTACGGTCGCTGAGGAGTTAAGACAACAGTCTTTTTGGCGTAGTTTTTTAAGCAGCAAGACATACGTCTTAACTCCTTAACTCCCTTAACTCCTTTAACTTCCTGATATGCGAAAGTTCAGTAATTTATTAATTTTTTCTGTCTGCTTGCAAAAATACAAATAAAAAGTCAATTTTCGCAAGAAAGTAACGTTGAAATGGCAAATAAAGAGAAAAAATGTGCTTGTCGGGTAAAAAAGTGGCAGAAGGAAGTTGTTTTCCCGTAATTTTTGCTTATATTTGGCAGCAAATTACAAACAAAAAAATACAATTATGGATGCAACTTATATGGAACTGATGGTAAGGCTGACGTTGGCTATGGTCTTGGGCGGAGCGATAGGTATAGAGCGTGAGTATCGTGCCAAGGAGGCAGGCTTTCGCACCCATTTCCTGGTAGCCTTGGGAAGTGCCCTCTTCTGTGTGGTGTCGCAATATGGTTTTGGTGTCGACCTGAAAGACTCTTCCCGTGTAGCAGCTCAGGTGGTGTCGGGCATCGGCTTCTTAGGTGCAGGAACCATCATCTTCCAGAAGAATGTGGTGAGAGGACTCACCACCGCTGCTGGCTTATGGGTGACAGCAGCCATAGGTCTGGCTTGCGGAACGGGCATGTTTGTCGCCGCCGTCATCACGACCGCGATGGTGCTCCTGGGACTTGAGGTGCTCAACTATCTGATACCACAGTTGGGAACCACCACGATCGAGTTGTCCTTTACGGCTCCCTCGATAGATAGTGTGAAGCAGCTCATCCAGAGTCTGAAACAAGACAATGTAGAGATCCATTCTTATGAGTTGAAAGACCGTCGCACGTCCAAGGGCGAGTTTTTGGAGGTGAGCATGGAACTGAAGGCGAAACGCGGTTTCCATACCCTTTGTATGCTCGACTATATGAATGATTTCTCTGATGTCACGATTTCCACGATGGAGTAGGGTCGTGAGGGGGGAACAATTATTTACACTTTCTCATGATTTCTCCAGCCTTTTCCTTGTCGCTATCGAAGGTGAACAGTTTATAGATGTCGGTCGCATTCTGAGGATCAACGATGTGGGGCGCCATCATGGAGAGCGCTTTCAGCCGTTCGTCGTCAAAGGAGAAAATCTTCATCAGTCTGACAGCCTGTGAACAGGAGTAGTAGCATCCTAAGCTGGCGACCTCTATCAGGTCGAACTTGTTGTCATCGAACGATGCCTTCTTCACCTTATTATATAGTATGGAGAAGCTTTGGTTGCTGAGACTGTAGCCATAGCGTGTTCCCTCTTCGGGACAGAATGCCGGACCGAGAGTTGGTGGGGTAGGACGTTCCGGACAAACCGTAACCGTTGGTTTGCGGTTGTTGTCATCGTCAATTCTTGTACTGTAGTTGATCACTTTCTCGTTTCTGTCTTTAGCCGAAGCCGAGAGGCATAAGGCAAAGAGCATCAGGCTGGTGGCGATAATTGCCATTACTTCATTTCTCTTCATTGTCTTTACTGTTTTTGAAGGTTGGTGTTTATTGCACTTCTCAAGTTCAGAAGTTATAACTTCTTTAACTTCCCCATTTGCTGACGTGGAGCTTATCTTTTGCAAAGATAATGCAAACGAGTGCAATGAAAGCTTGCTTTCTGATTGCCGAATGCAGCTTATCTTCTGCAAAGTTACTCCTTTCCATTATTTAAACATGGGGATAATTCCCTAATTGTAAAAGGAAAATCCCTACAAAGTACCAAAACTGTACTTCGATGTTTCGTTTTTTTACTTATCTTCTTGCATAGAAGCAAAAAAATACTTACCTTTACCGCCACTTATGGCGACATAACTATGTGTTGAGTCAATCGGCAAATAAATAGGTGTCTCTAAGGTCTTGGAAAACTGATGATTTTTTGTCTTGTAGCATAGTGAACTATGGTTCTGGATAATAGCTATAAATCAAGTAACCATTTCCATACAGGCATCACTTCTATTTTCTTGTCTTTTACAATAATCTCTTCTTCCAACTCGTAAGTTAGGATTATGAGACGCTTGCAATCCAATGCCTTGGAAAGTTTGATAAGGGCAGTAGATTCTCTTTCCCAAGTTTCTGTAGATTTTTTGGGATTGTAGCTTACTTGTATAGCCATAGCTGCATCAGGTATATAAAAATCTACTCCTATATTTTTATTATAAAAGAAAACTTGTTCGTCTAACCCATATCTTCGTAATAGTTCCATTGCAACCATATTCTCTAATAATGATGTGTCTATATCCATGGCAAGGATACTGATAATACCGTTATCTACAAAATAGTATTTAGGGTTGGTCTCACGTTGTGTGAGATTGTCTGCGATATTCTTGATAGGATAAATTAAGAAAGCATCTTTAGAATATTCAATATAATTGATGAGAGTTGGTTTGCTGAGTTTAGCACCAGTAGATGCTATTATATTGGTGAGTCGTGTGAAAGAAATTGGTTGCTTCACGCTCTCTGCTAATTTTCGGAAAAGTATGCGAAGTGAGAACTGGTTCTCTATTTTGTTGCGAGAGGCTATGTCGCCGAGGTAAATCTTTTGATATACACTATTGATATAATCTCTTTTTGATGCCAGTTTTGCACCTTCAGGAAAACCTCCAAAATGGAAATAGCTTTCAAAATATCTTTGTACTTTTGCTCTTCCTGATGTGGTCGCGATGGTATCTGTGTCATAAGAAATCTCATTGGCATTCAGAAATTCTGAGAAACTATATGGCATAATGTGTTTGGTGATATAGCGACCTCCCAAGGTCGTTGCCACATCACTGCTAAGCATTTTAGCGTTGCTGCCTGTTATATAGACTCTGTACTTGTTGTCAGCTAAACGTCGTGCAAATTTATCCCAACCATCTATGTTTTGTATTTCATCAAGAAATAGAATTGGGCGTTTGTCTGACATCATACTATGAACCTCAAGGATGAGGTTTAGTTCTTGCGCAGTCATGCCCATCAATCGCTCATCCTCAAAATTGAGATAGAGCATAGAGTTCCAACTGATACCTTGTTTCAGATATTGTTGAATTTGCTGATAAAGCATGAATGATTTGCCGGCTCGTCTTACGCCTATCAAGACATAGTTGGCAAACTCTTCCATTTGGATGTCTCTTGGGACAATATGCTGTAATTCTATCTCTTTTCTATTTTCCAAGAGTATTTCTCTGATAACTTCTTTTTGTATCATAATCTCTTATTGTTTAGTTGATTTTGCAAAAATACGATTATTTTGTTAAACCGACAAAACAAAATGGTGTTTTTTACATAAAAAGATGGAAGTAGTATAAAATAGGAGCTAAATATACCTAACAATAGTTTGCAGATCAGATATTCAAGTTTCGCAAGCTCAGAAGTTAAAGGAGTTATCGCTCCCTACGGTCGCTGAGGAGTTAAGACAACAGTCTTTTTGGCGTAGTTTTTTAAGCAGCAAGACATACGTCTTAACTCCTTAACTCCATTAACTTCCTGATATGCGAAAGTTCAGTCGTATATAAAGATTTTTACCTCTTTATTTTTCCAAGTGCAAATATAATAGTAAGGTCAAAAGCTTTAAAATACAAGAAGCTCACGCAACCAGCACGCCCTGAAGGGGCAGAAGCTCTTAGCCCAGGGCAGCGCCCTGGGTATAAAGGCAGTCAGCAAGGCGCCCTGTAAGGGCAAAAGCTTTATAAATTGCCTGGAGTTTTAAAGCTTTTGCCCTTACAGGGCGACAGGTTTGCGCACAAAACAACCCAGGGTGATGCCCTGGGCTAAGAGCTTCTACCCCTTCAGGGCGTGCTGCTACTAAGAGCTTCTTCCCCTTCAGGGCGTGCTGCTACTATGAACTTCTGCCCCTTTATGGCGTGTTGGTTCTATGAACTTGGGCCTTCATGGCGTGCTGCTTGAGCTTCTGCCCGTGCTTGACCCCGTGCGATACTTGAAATGTTTAATTTCATGTCCACAGAGGCATTTGTCTTAACTCCTTTAACTCCATTAACTCCATTAACTCCTTTAACTCCATTAACTCCATTAACTCCTTTAACTCCTTTAACTCCTTTAACTCCATTAACTCCATTAACTCCTTTAACTCCATTAACTCCTTTAACTCCATTAACTCCTTTAACTCCTTTAACTCCATTAACTTCTTTAACTTCCCAAAAAACTACAAAATCTCCCCTTTGTTATTTCAGAAAAGCAGCGATTTTGTTCATGGGGATGCCGAAGTTGAAGTTGTCACTACCCCTCAGCTTCGCAAAGTTGACGGCAACTAATCGTCCCTTGCTGTCAATGACGGGACTGCCGCTTGAGCCTTGCATGGTAGGGATGCTGTATAACACCCTGTCTCCGTCTGGCAACTGGGTTACCTTTCCGCTTGTCATTTGAACTTGGATGCCTTGTTTGGTAGTAGCCAGGGTAGGACCTGCATTGTAGCCAATCATATAAAGTTGTTGGTCTATATGAAGAATCTTATCATTGTGAGAGGAGAACATATTTTTCACCTTATCGATGACGTTTTCGTCTATCGTTCCGTCGGTTCTGAACACGTGAGCCTCGTCAGGAGTCTTCTTGTTCTTTAGTTGGATGGTGGCTAAGTCAGTATTTTCTTTGTCAGAAACTTTTATCACCACACAAGGGTTTTTGTCCAAGAAGTCTCTGTCGGAATTGACAAAGGTGTTGTCGTAGGCGATTCCGATTTCGCAAACCGCCGTAATGCTTAGTTCATCCAATGAAACGTGGTCGTCCATGGATTCCCTTACGCTGTTCAGTGTGTTGAACTGCTCTTCCAGTTCGCTTTGTTGTGAGGCAATTTCCTGCAGTCTTTCCGTATTCTCGTATGCATTACCATAGAAATCGTAAGAATAGCAATCGCTCTTTTGACTCTCTAAGTTTTGGTATTCTTGCGATAAAGCACTCATCTGTGCGGCGTAGTATGCCTTGATGGAAGCCACCATGTTGTTGTAACTTTCTTTTACTGCCGTTTTGTCGATAGAGGGTTGGGCTACATGGCGGTTTGTCATGATAGTTCCTTGCTTGTCTATGAAGAAGCCGGTTCCCGTTAAGATTTGTCGTTTGTTTTTGATGTCAGCATATTCGAAAGCCAGGTTTTCGAGATTGCCCTCCTGGTCGATCCCGGTGAAGTATATGCTGTTGCCATTAGGTAATTTCATGACATAATAGTACTCGTTCAAAATCAGGACAACACCCGTTTTTGATTCGTCAAATAAGTCTTGGGCTGTTTTCTCGTTGCAACTTACTAATGATAATAGCAAGAGAATAAATGCGGTAATTTTCTTCATTGATCAAAGTCTTTTGTTTTTGTTGCAAAAGTAACTCTTTTTTTATTATTTTCCAAACGTTTTATACAGATTTTGAAAAAGTTATCTTTATGGGGAGTTAAAGAAGTTAGGAGAACTGAAGTTTCGCAAGTTTTGTCCCACACGCCCTGAAGGGGCAGAAGCTCTTAGCCCAGGGCATCGCCCTGGGTATAATGCCAATGTGCAAGGCGCCCTGTAAGGGCAAAAGCTTTACATATCGCAAAGAATTTTCATTTTTTATTAG
>OGDF01006679.1_pt1 | contig 11276 bp, 12 predicted proteins | sample 1570141 | NCBI WGS metagenome assembly OGDF01 (sample SAMEA4370581, study PRJEB24528) | human gut metagenome | reverse complement strand
GATATGTGCAGAAAAAAGTAAATGTAAGAGTGAGTAGTTCATATTCAACTCGACAAAAAACAAGTGTAAGAGGTATATATAATGCTTCTTGCACACATACAACGCGTAGTTCTGCATCAACAAATAAAAATGCAGGTATTTCTATCTGGGCGAATTATGGAGGCATGACAACATATGATGCATCCTTTAAAAATCCACAGCCTACGAAAAAAACTGAAGTAGGAATTAGTGTAAACACAAAAGCTGTTAATGGAAGTTATTCAACAGTAAATATTGCAGGAGAAAGCTTTGGAGTACGATCAACTTTTGGAAATGGAACATACAGTGGGTATTCGGGATGCAGTATAACCCCTAAAGATTTGTCAGTAGACGTAACTATTGGATATTCTTATACCAACAAAAATACAACCAATTCAGTTGAATATACAGTAGGAGTAGGAATTTATACTATAGCACTATCACTTGCAGGAGGCATAGCAGCAGGAATTGGAGAAGTAGTTCAGGAAGCAATAGGAGTCATAGGAGTATTTGCGTAATTTAAACAGGCTGTATGACTTGGGTTATACAGCCTGAAAAAGAAAGGAGGATATAAAATTATGGGGTATGAATTAATTTATGCTTGTTTAGTTGGAATTCTAATGCAATATATAATGATACTAGTTGTGAAATATATAATTGTAAGAAAAAAAGGCATAAAAGAAAAAAATGTAAAAGGCGTATTTTAATAGCTATAGGTATAATTATATTAATGTATTTGATAGGACCTATGGCAAGATTTTCCAGTTTAGAAAATGCGGCAAATTTTTATATTGGGAAAGAAAATGTGGGTAAAATTGTTGTAAAAGGTGACAAAACAGCATTAGTGTTTGGCCATAATAATTCTCTTACATATTTTTTTGAATGTAAAAATGGAAAATGGCGATTACCAGAATATAGTTTGGATAAAATAAAATACGGCTATCAAGAAGATAAAAATAATAAACACTGTAGTGTTGAAACAGATCGCATTGGAAATGAGAAAGGTATATATGTTATTTTAAGAGATGCATCACTTTTATGGAAATATCCATCTGGTCAACAATGCACTGAAAAAATTGTGGATTCACAGGAAAGTAAGTTTATCTTTGTGAAAAATGAATGGAATGATGGGTATTTTTGTACATACTTAAAGAAAAAACCTGAAAATTACAGCCTTAAAATAGACGGATATGAAGTAGAAGTTGATTGGGGTGAATTATTAAATGGAGAACAATAGAAATACATAATTTGATAAAAGCAAAAGTAATTATTTTTATAACCCCAATTTAAAGGAAACAAGGTAATAACGTGACAAAAACGGAAAAATCAATACAGCAGATGGAAACCTGGGACAGGAAAAACCTCCCGTCAGCAACGGGTGCGCAAGCACCCGCTATCCCAGTGGAAAGAAGGAGAGATAAAGAAAAATGGTTTTTACGATATCTCTTTTAATTGATGTGGTAATATCACTTTTATGTATTGCCGGAGCAGTGGCTCTTTGTATATATGGAGGCGGAATGGGAGTAGCGATTGTAATTATTATTCTCAGTCTGAAAGAATTCTGGTTTCCATGTCCTGAAAAATTAGGCGATAAAATATTTCATAAAAGCCGAAATATGCATCCGAATCGATTAAAAAGAAAAATATCAATAGATAACCTGAAATGGCAGCTGAAATTTTCAGATAATGCTCAAATGAGACAGGGACAGATAGCTTCTGTGGTGTTGGGGATAGTAGCACTGATATATGGCATTTATTGTCTGCAATTTGGATGGACGAATCAAATTGGCAATTTAGTCATAGGACGGATAAAGTTTGGAAATCATCCCAATATCTTGCATGTCATGTGGATGGATGTTCTTTTGGGAGCGTGCTGGTATGGAATTTCAATGATAACTTCATCAGTAGAATATTCAAAAAGGAAACAGAAAAAGATACAAAAGAATCTGTATAATTGGAAACCATGGAATTATTGTGGAATAAACCGATACCCTGCAAACCAGTATTTATTTTGCTGGAATGATTATGATGAATTCAGGGAGTGCTTATATAAAGGATCATATTACAGGGGCGGTTACAGACCGCTGGAAAGATATAATTGGAATGAAAAAGAGTTTGTAGATACATATTTGAGAGAATATGATGACAAAATTGCTTTGGATATAATACAGTTGATCCGAATTCCAAGAATGCAGAAAAAACATATCAAACAATTAAATGAATATTTTGCAACTTTCATAAGGTCGTATTTTACAAAAAATGAATGGAGAACACCTATTACACTTACATTTATTTTATGTGTAGATGAAAAGACAGAAACCTACCGCAAGCTAATTGATACGCAGATTCAGCAGGTACAGGATCGATTTATACAGCCAGTAGGAGTTGTTTTTAAAGATCATGAAATACAGATGACTACATTTTGGAGATGTAAAGATTTTGAAGCAGGTATGCTTGAAGAGTGGCTGACAATGTTTTTATATGAGCAAAAGACACGATGAATGAAACAAGGTAATAACGTGACAAAAACGGAAAAAGCAATAAGGCAGATGGAAACCTGGGCCAGGGATGATTCTCATGGTTATGACCAGCGGTACAGATGGGGTGTAGATATGAGAAATGGCAGGAAAACAGGCGTGGTGAAGGACGGAAGAAGGATACTCCTGCCGTAAAAATATCACCAAGGCTTCCACAAATTTCTTTATTTATGCTGCTTTCGGTATTCTCTGGGGCTGCAGCCTTTGATTCGATTAAAAACTTTCGAGTAATAATTGGAATCTCCAAATCCTGCTTTCTCTGCCACAAGGCTTATGGCTTCGCCGGCGTTCAGGTACTCCAGGCTTCGTTCAATACGATATTCCTGAAGAAAGGAAAAAAGGGTCGTATTCATATGACGTTTGAATAGTCTGGTACATTCACTTTCACAGAGATGTATAAGGTTGGAAATGTCTTTCAAAGTAATCTTGTTCATGTAATTTTGTTCGATGTAGGAAATGATTTTTTTGATCCGGTCATATTCCACCAGATCTGCTGCAGCAGGTACTGACTGAAGAGGAAGGTGACCTGCCAGCAGTCGCCACATGATCTGCATTCGGATAGAAATATCCAGTTCATAAAAATCCGGGCGTTTTTTGTCCAGATCTATGACTTCCAGCATCCGATCCCGGAAAGTTTCATGCCAGGGCTGAGACTGATCGATATGTATGGCACTGACAGAGGGATTCTGGATAATGGGATCTACATATCTGGTACAGATAGTACTTTGAAAAAAACCATAGATCAGCCTGGGGTCAAAGGTGATGGGAATATAGGCACAGTCCATATGATTTTCCATGGCTCCGGAGTGCAGAGCATTGGAGTTGTTAAAAATAATATCACCTTCCCGGAGATGATAAGTCTGATTATTGACTTTGTAACACATAGATCCACTCTGTACATAAGTGATCTCAATTTCCGGATGCCAGTGAAGCATAAAAGATCCATAGTCATATTCGGACAGTCTCTGATAACTGACCAGAAAAGGGAAATGGTCATTTCCATGTTTCTTCTGTTCTTTCTGGAACTGATTTGTGATAATTTGCATGGTGAACCTCCATATTATGCAGGAAATTACCTTTATTATAAACGAAATGGTTGACAAAACGCAAGATTTTACTTTTTTTACGCAGATTAATTAAGGTAATACAGAAGATGGATGTTATAATAAAAATATGATAACATTTCGTGAACAAATTTTAAGACAGGAGAAGGAAAATGAATTTACCAGAAAAAGAGAATCTTCAGAAAATCTATGGGGAAACAGAAAAAAGCAGTGCACGTTTTACACACCTTGGGGAAAAATTTGCAGAGATTTATAAACATGATCATGCAGAATACTTTACATCACCGGGAAGAACCGAGATCATTGGTAACCATGTAGACCACAATGGAGGCAAAGTTATTGCCGGAAGTATCAACCTGGATACTGTAGGAGCAGCAGCACCCAATGGAACAGATGTGATCCGTATTACAAGCGAAGGATACAGAGATGAGATTGTAGTAGACCTGAGTAAACTCAGCAAAAAAAACTACCAAAAAGGTACTCCGGCACTGGTAGCAGGTATGATAGAGGGAGCACAGAAAAACGGATTCAAAGCAGCAGGATTTGATGCTTATGTAAGCACGAACGTTATTGCAGCAGCAGGCGTAAGTTCTTCCGCTTCTTTTGAAATGCTGATCTGCACAATGATTGATTATTTCTTTAATGAAGGAAAGATGACATACAATGATTATGCAAAAATAGGTCAGTATGCAGAGAATGTTTACTGGGACAAAGCCTCCGGAATGATGGATCAGATGGCCTGTGCAGTAGGTGGTCCGGTACTTTTTAATTTTGCAGACCGCAATAACCTGGAATACAGCAAACTGGATTTCTCATTTGGAAAATTTGGTCACAGACTGGTGATCGTTAATACAGGAAAAGGTCACGCTGATCTCAGCCAGGAGTATTCTGAGATTCCGGCAGAGATGAAGGCAGCAGCCAAAGCGCTTGGTGTTGAACTTCTTCATGAATCTACTCTGGAAGAACTTCTTGCACATGTGAATGAGATTGAAGATGACAGAGCTGTTCTTCGTGCCATTCATTTCTTTGAAGAAACAAGACGTGTGGAAGATGCCTCAGAAGCTATCGGAAAAGAAGATTATGAGAAATTTATGAAACTGATGGATGAATCCGGTAATTCTTCCTGGGAACTTCTTCAGAACTGTTATTCTCTTCAGAACTGCCATGAGCAGAAGATTTCTCTTATGCTGGCACTGACACAGCTTTTCCTGAACAAGATCCAGGGAGGTATCTGCAGAGTTCATGGTGGTGGATTTGCAGGTGTGATCGCAACAATTTTGCCGGAAGCAGAAATGGATAATTATGTAGAGTATATTTCCAGATATGTAGGCAGAGATAATGTATATCCTATGGATATTCGTGCAGTAGGGGCAGCGCATATCGGATAACTGAATAATATTAAAAAAGTGTAAAATGTCTTGAAATAGAGAACGATATGTGCTAATATGATCGCAAAGCATAGTTCTCTAAAATTCAAGGCATTTTTGCTATCTATTCATCTAATTTCATTTCAGAAATCCATGCTTTTAAATCCAATTAATTTTATAAAAACAGGAGATCTGAATGGAAGAAGATGTAGTATTGGATTCTGTATCTCCTGCAAGAACAGGAGGTACTGCCTATGGCGAAAAGAAAGAAACGAAAATTAACTGTGAAGAATGCACAGAAAGTGAAACCTAATCCGACTGTCAGCAGGAATTATAAAGATACGATATTCCGTAAATTGTTTTCTGATAAAAAAAATTTGTTGTCTCTTTATAATGCTATCAATGGATCCGCATATGAAAAATCCGATGAACTGGAGATTGTGACGTTAGAAAATGCCATCTATATGGGGATGAAGAATGATCTGGCATTTATCATAGACACCAATCTGGTTCTTTACGAACATCAGTCAACCGATAATCCGAATATGCCGTTGCGAGATCTGTTTTATATTTCAGCGGAATATCAGAAACTGGTAGATGACAGATCCTTGTATTCATCCAGATTACAGAAGATACCGGCACCAAGTTTCATCGTGTTTTATAATGGAACACAGAAGAAGGAGGATTGTTGGGAAAGTTACCTTTCAGAAGCTTATGATACACAGATGGGTGATCCAAGTCTGGAACTAAAAGTTATTACGTTGAACATCAATGAAGGACATAACCAGAAATTAATGGAGCAGTGTCAGATTTTAAAGGAATATGCACAATATGTAGAAAAAGTACGTAGACATACAAAAGAGATGGAACTGAGTGAAGCAGTAGAACAAGCAATAAAAGAATGTTTACAGGAAGGGATTCTTGTAGATTTTTTACGCAGGAATAAGTCGGAGGTTATAGCTATGAGTATATTTGAATACGACAAAGATAAGGAAGAAAAGAAGCTTCGTAAGGCGGAATATGAATATGGTTATGATTCTGGCTATGAGGCGGGATTTGAAAAAGTTGTACGGTCAATGATAGCGGATAAGGTATCGGTAGAGAAAATCAAACAGTATACAGGGTATACAGCAGAAAAAATACGAGAGATAGAAAACGGAAAGTAAAGAATTCCCAAGCGTCCCCATACAACACAACACTATATTCTTTTGCAGAGTTCTGTTTCACATATCCCCACTTCTCCCATGCAGGATTCTGACATATTCTGGGGTTAATATCATAAGGTATCATAAGAACAGAGAAAGGAAAATCTGTTTTATGGTACCTTTTTTTGTATGGATAAAGAAAATTTTCGGATTTATAAGCAGGGGAGGTGCAGATGGCCACAATAAGCCTTTGCATGATCGTAAAAAATGAAGAAAAAGTACTTGGCAGGTGTCTGGATTCTGCGAAAGATATTACAGATGAGATTATCATAGTGGATACTGGTTCTACAGATGGGACAAAAGAAATTGCCAGAAGATATGGTGCAAAAATATTTGACCAGAAATGGCAGGATGACTTTTCTCTGGCACGAAATTTTTCTTTTTCAAAAGCAACCATGGATTATTGTATGTGGCTTGATGCAGATGACATTATCAGAGAAGAGGAAGCAGCGAAGCTGATACACTGGAAAGCAGAAGCAGATGGTTCAGAGGATGTACTGATGCTCAGATATGTGGTAGCTTTTGATGAGAAAAGCAATCCAATTCTTGTCTATTATCGAGAGAGGATTGTGAAAAACAGGAAAGGATTTCTGTGGAAGGGCAGGGTGCATGAAGCAATAGAAGCAAAGGGCAAGGTTGAATATCTGGACTGTGAAATAGAGCATCACAGTATAAAGACAGTATATTCCAGGAGAAATCTCTCGATATACAAATTAATGGAAAAAGACGGCGAAACATTTTCTGCCAGAGACAGATTTTATTATGGGCGAGAGTTGTTCTATCACAAAGAATATGGGGAAGCTGTGGATAACTTTCTGAAATTCTTAAGTTTACCGGAAGGCTTTGTGGAAAATCAGGTGGAAGCCTGCAGATTGGCAGCGAAATGTTGCTATGAAATGAAGAAGGATGGAACAGCTCTGGAATTTCTTTATCGCGGTCTTACTTACAGACAGCCTTCCAGTGAACTCTGCTGTGATATAGGGCAGCATTTTTTGGCCAGAAGAAGATGGGAACAGGCGGAGTTCTGGTACAGAAATGCTCTGCAGGTACCGGAGAGAATGAAGGAAGGTGCGTTTACAGAAAAAGATTGTTATGGATATATTCCCTGTGTTCAGTTAAGTGTCTGCTGGTACTGGATGGGGGATTTGAGAAAAGCCCTGAAATATCACAGACTGGCAGGAAAATATAAGCCTTATGGTGCAGCATTTTTAAGGAATCAGCAGTATTTTGAAAACTGACGGTAAATGAAGGGAACGGTAAGATATGATCTTGCATATTTTAAATAGTGAAAAAACTTAACTGGGAGTATAGATATGGATTTTTTCAGGAAAAACAGAGAATCTGACTGTCAGAGCCAGAGCTGTTGTAACTGTGGTTGTCCCGGACCTGCAGGACCTATGGGGCCAAGAGGCTGCCCGGGATCTACAGGTCCTCAGGGGCCACAGGGGTTACAGGGAATTCAGGGGCCAGCCGGACCTCAGGGAATCCAGGGAGTGACAGGAGCCACCGGCCCTACAGGACCAACCGGAGCTACAGGTTTAGTGGGGGCAGATGGTTCGGTAGGTGCCACAGGTCCAACGGGTCCAACTGGACCAACCGGTCCCACAGGTACAGTGACGCCTGCTGCTGCTGTGGCGAATGCAACAAATCTGGAAGATGTAGTGAATCAGTTTAATTTACTGCTGGCTAATATGAGAGCTGCCGGATTACTGGCATAAAGAAATCCCGGTGTAAGCTGGGAGATTAAAATATGAGAATATGAAAACAGAAGGCTGCGGCAAGAAATATAGAATTTGTCGTGCATCAGGCATCCCCACACAACACTGTATTCCTTCACAGCCTTCTGTCTTAAACAAACTCTATTTCTCCTATGCGGGGATCCTGGATTTGTTTTTTTCAATGGTTTCTTTAATAATCTTACTGGTATACTCTCCCAGATGTTTCTGATCTTCTCTGGAAAGATCTTTCACATAAATCGGTTTCCCATACTCCAGAACAACATGGGTGGATTTGATCTTCGGGAAATGCGCCTCAAAAATCTCAGCAGTATTATTCATGGACATTGGAATAATAGCACAGCCGGATTTGCTGGCGATTTTGAAACTTCCCTCATGGAATGGAAGAAGCTCTGTTTCATCCTCATTTTTATTTCGTGTGCCTTCTGGGAAGATACAGATAGAAATACCGGATTTGACTTTATCAATAGCTGCCAGGATGGTTTTCAGCCCCTGTTTGATGTCCTTACGGTCCAGGAACAGACAGTGGAGATAACGCATCCAGTTAGAAAGAAGTGGATAACGTTCCATTTCTTTTTTTGCTATATAGCCGGTACGGATAGGGCAGCGGCTGTAGCTGAGTACAATGTCAAAATAACTGCGGTGATTTCCAATATAGAGGACAGGTGTATCTTTGGGGACGTTTTCTTCCCCGATGACGGTCACTTTGGTTCCGGCTTCCCACAGGATAAATTTAAAAACTGCCTGGATGATCCTGAGGGAACTGATCTCTTTTGCCCGGGGAGAAAATTTACCGATGATCCATTCGATGATCAGGAGAGGAATGGACAGGATCAGGAAACCAATGACAGTGACAGCAACAAGTATGAAGCGGATCATAATATTTTCCTTTCTATAATTTATTCCATTTTTATAATTGTACCAATTTATAAAAACAGTTGCAATAAATCTTTTCTTCTCTGCATAAAATAAATACTGAATAATGAGACACTGAAGGATGAGAAAACAGAATGAAAAAAATCGGAACGATCCTTTGCCTTCTGCTCCTGACCTTTCTGCTGGAAGGGTGCAGAATGGTAAAAATAAAAGAGGCTGACAGAGAACCCCTGAAATATACAGTAGTGGAAAAACAACAGCTTCCGGAAGAGGCAGCAGCACTGATCGAAGAGAAAAAAGAAAAAGAATTTCAGATGGCATATCAGCGTGGAGATGAAATGTATCTTATCAAAGGATATGGGCGGCAGATGAGTGGAGGATACAGCATCCAGGTGACAGACCTTTCCGTATCATCCAATGCCACCTTTTTTGCAACAAAACTCATAGGACCTTCTGAAAGCGAAAAGGGAGGAGAACCTTCTTATCCATGGATCGCAGTGAAGATTCCCTACAGAGAAGGACCGGTAGAATTTGATTAAAGAATGGGAGGATGCAGCAGTGGAATTGATCAAAGAGGACATTCAGATTTTACGGACCAAAAGCAAAGCAGCCAGCCAGGTAACTTTTGACCTGGATTATAATGTGCCCGATGCCAAACCGGACATTGGAAGGATGATCCAGAACAAAGGAGAAGTCACTGTAGAAGAACTTCGCCTCAGCGATGGTCATGCTTATGTCAGAGGAAGTCTGAAAGCAGATCTTCTTTATGTAGAAGATGCAGATGGCAGGATTTGTAGTCTTACAGCGGTTCTTCCCATGGAAGAAACCCTGAATCTTGATGGAATTGTTAATGGAGATAAAATACAGCTGAAATGGGAAATTGAAGATCTGAGCATTCATCTGATCCATTCCAGAAAAATGAATATTAAGGCAGTGGTTACTCTTTATGCAGTGGTAGATGAACTCAGCGGAATAAGACTTCCGGAAAATCTGCAAGATTCTTCTGTATCTGTGAAGAAAAAGAAAATGAACCTGATGAGTCTCTGTGTACATAAAAAAGACACTCTGCGTCTGAGGGAAGAAATCCCACTGGTGTCCAATAAGCCGAATGTGGCAGAACTGCTCTGGTATACGGCAGAAATCCGGGGACTGGATCTGAGACCGGAAGAAAATGTGGTTAAAGCAAGAGGGGAACTGTTTCTTTTTGTTATGTATACAGGCGATGATGAAAACAATTCTCTTCAGTGGACAGAACACTCTGTACCTTTCTCCGGCGAGGTGGAATGTAACGGCTGTACTGCAGATATGATCCCCGATATAGAGGCAGGAGTGATCAATCAGAATCTGGAAGTAAAACCCGATGCAGATGGGGAAGAACGGATTTTTCAGGCAGATGTAGTACTGGAACTGGAAATGAAACTTTACAGAGAAGAAGAGCATGAAATGATTCTGGATGTATACACACCTTTCCGGGAATGCATTCTGAAAAGGAAAAAGGAAAAGCTGGAAAGTCTTCTGATCCGCAATTTTTCAAAATGCCGTCTGTCAGACCGGATTGAAGTGAAAGAGACTCAGGGCAGGATTCTTCAGATCTGTCACAGCCAGGGAAGAGTCAAAGTTGACAAAACCCAGATTGTAAAAGATGGTATTCAGGTAACCGGTATTGTGATTCTGAAGATCCTTTATATTGTAGGAAACGATGATATGCCATTTTATTCCATGGAGGCTATGCTGCCTTTTAACTATGTAGTGGAAGTCCGGGGAATAAAAGAGGACAGTATGTATTATCTCCATGCAGATCTGGAACAGCTTTCTACCAGTATGCCTGATGGAAATGAGATCGAGGTACGGGCAACAGTAAGTCTGAATACCCTGGCATTCTCTGTGCAGGAGGAGATGATCATTGAGCAGGCGGAAGATCAGCCACTGGATCAGAAAAAAATAAGAAACATGCCGGGTATTATTGTCTATATGGTAAAACCAGATGACACACTCTGGGATATTGCGAAAAAATTTTATACCACAACAGAAGAAATATGTCAGATGAACCAACTGGAAAATCAGGAGATCCAGTCTGGCCAGCCACTTTTACTGGTAAAAAAGGTAGAAGAATAGTAACTATTCAGTAGGTAGTATTCGTAACTGTGAGGATACTGAACAGTTACGAAGAATAATACTTGAAAGTTTCGTTAGAATCAGCTAAAATATTTGTAAAGTTATATTGTATACAAAGTACAAATACATTATTTAACAGGTAGTATTGCGTAACTGTGAGGATACTGAACAGTTATGTACAAATTCAAAAGATAGAGGGGATGTTTATGCGTCTGCGTGCAATGGCAAAAATTAATCTGGGGCTGGATGTCCTTCGCAAAAGAGAGGACGGCTATCATGAGGTACGGATGATCATGCAGACGATCCAGATGTATGATCTTCTGGATATCCGCAGGAAAAAAGAACCGGGAATCTCACT
>OGDF01006676.1_pt1 | contig 11282 bp, 10 predicted proteins | sample 1570141 | NCBI WGS metagenome assembly OGDF01 (sample SAMEA4370581, study PRJEB24528) | human gut metagenome | reverse complement strand
CGTTCGTTCTTTCTGGAACTGCTCATGGAGCACTACATGGACGAGCTGCTGGACGGCTGCGGCCTGACCCGGACCAACATCATTTACAGCGGCGGCGGGCACTGCTATCTCCTGCTGCCCAACACCGCCGCCGTGCAGCAGACCCTTGCCGACTGGAACCGGGCCTTCAACGGCTGGCTGAACGAACAGTTCGGCGTGCAGCTGTTCCTGGCCAACGGTTGGACCCCCTGCAGCGCCAACGACCTGTGCAATGTCCCCGCAGAGGCAAGCCCCTACAAGGCCCTGTTCCGCCGGGTCAACGCCATTGCCGAGCAGCACAAGCAGCACCCCTACGATGCCGCTGCGCTCCGCGCCCTGAACCGTGTGCAGGCCATCCCCGACGGTACCCGGGAGTGCAAGGTGTGCGGCAATTCCGCACAGGTCAACGCCGAGGGTCTCTGCCCATGGTGCAATCGGTTTGCCAACCTGTCGGCGCAGATCCAGAACCAGTCGATTTATCTGGTCCACAGCACGCCCCGCCCCGGTGCCTTTGCGCTGCCGGGCATCCGGGGCAGCAAACGGTTCCTTTCGTTCTCGAACGACTCCGCCCTCTGCGCCGACACTGTGCGCTCCTACACCAAGAACCGGCTGGTGCGGACGCTCAGCCCGTCCATCAACCTGTTCGTCGGCGACTATGCCGCCAGCAACAATATTGAGGATCTTGCCGACCAGTCGGAAGGCATCCGCCGCATCGCCATCTGCCGCATGGACGTGGACAATCTGGGGCAGGCCTTTATTGCCGGCTTTGAGCAGCCGGACCAGACCGACCCCGTGCAGCGGATGAAGTACGTCAACCTGTTCCGCGCCGCAGCGTTCTCGCGGCAGATGTCGCTGTTCTTCAAGTACCACATCAACGGCCTGCTGCAGGGGCTTTGCGTCAGCATCGTCTACGCCGGCGGCGACGACGTCTTTCTGGTCGGTGCCTGGAACCACACCCTGCAGGCCGCCCTGCGCATCCAGAAGCACCTGCGCAGCTACACCTGCGGGGCACTGACCATCAGTGCGGGCATCGCAATGTTCAACGAACATTATCCCATCCGCGCCGCAGCTGAACAGACCGCTGCGCTGGAGGACGAAGCCAAAAAGCTGCCCGGCAAGAACGGTGCCGCACTGTTCGATGCCGTGCCCGACCACACCTATTCCTGGGATGTGCTGCAGGACAAGGTGCTGGGCGAGAAGATGGCCTGTCTGGAGCAGTTCTTTGTGCAGTTCCAGAAAAACGACGACGATGATCACCGCGGCAATTCCATGCTGTACAACCTGACCGACCTGCTGCGCAATACCCGGGAGGACCAGGTCAATTTTGCACGGTGCATCTACCTGCTTGCCCGGCTGCGCCCGGACGAGAAGAAGGCAAGTGAGGCCCTGAAGGACGCCTACCGGACCTTCTCGCACAATGTTCTGGACTGGGCGCGAGACCCGGAACAGCGCCGACAGCTGATCACCGCGATCTACATTTATGTCTATCAGAAACGAGGGAGAGAGTGATATGCCAAAACCGAATCATCCTTCCGGCAAAGGCCCGGCCAAGCCAAAGGCCGCTGCTGCAGAGCCGGTCATTCCGGAAAACTACGTTGATTTTGCGGAACAGTTGATGAAGGAGAATTGCGCCCTGATCACCAAGACCAAGATCCAGAACCTGCTCCGCCTGGCCTGTGACGTTTACAACAACGAGAACCGCCGCACCGAGGAGCGGCTTTTGAAGGAGAGCGTCAATCAGATCAAGCTGCTGCGCATCCGCCTGGCTTACGAATGCGGCCGTGACCCGCAGGTGCGCCAGTTTGTGGAAAGTGCCAACCTGTTTGAATATCTCGCCAAGCTGTCCTCTGTCGGTACCTGCACACGGCAGGATCTGATCGATTATTACCACTACATGGAAGCCCTCGTCGCCTTCCATCGTTACTACTCTGAATCCAAAACCGGAGAGGAGAATGCATCATGACCGGCAAAATTCTGATCAAGTGTGACCTTGTTGTCCGCACAGGGCTTCACATCGGCGGTTCTTCGTCTTTTTCTGCCATCGGCACCGTGGATAGTCCTGTCATCCGTGACCCGTTCACCGGGCTGCCCATCGTGCCGGGCAGCAGCCTGAAGGGCAAGCTCCGCACGCTGCTTGCCCGCCGCAGCTGTGTCAACGGCGAAACACTTCCGGATTTTTCCGCAGATGGCGAGGTCCTCCTGCGAATGTTCGGCGGCTCTGAACCAGTTCGCTTTGCACGGCTGCAGTTTGCGGATGCCTTTCTGCTCAACTACGACCAGCTGAAAGACGTGGGCGTGACCGAGGTCAAGTCGGAGAACACGATCAACCGCCTTACCTCCAAGGCCAACCCTCGCCAGATCGAGCGCGTTGTTGCCGGTGCCCGGTTCGGGGTCAACATCGTTTACAACCTGTCCGACCCCAAAGAGATGGAAGAGGACCTTTCGCTTCTGTCCAAGGCCATGAAGCTGCTCCAGCTGGACTACCTTGGCGGGCACGGCTCCCGCGGAAACGGCCGTGTGAGCTTCCAGAACTTCCAGGTGATCCCTTACCCGGAGACGCTGAACGTTGATCTGGACGGCATCCGCCAAACCTTCAAAACCGAGGTCGAAGAGTATGAACTATTTTCTGCTAAAGCTGGCGTTTGATACCGCCGTCCACTTCGGCGGTTCCGACTCAGCGGTCGGCTCCCAGTCCTCTGCCCTGACCCTGCGTGCCGACACGATTTTTTCGGCCCTGTGCCACACAGCGCTGGAGGTGTACGGCGAGCCCGCACTGGAGGAGCTTCTCGTCTCTGCCGATGCGGACGCCCTGCGCATCAGCGATGCCATGCCTTGGCGGGGAGATACCTTTTACCTGCCCAAGCCGATCGCCGCATCCACATCCCCTGCCGAGCTTTCCACCGTTGAGCGCAAGGCGGTCAAAAAGCTTGCCTGGATCCCGGCCTCCAAATTCGACCGCTACACCGCCAGCCTGCACAGCGGCACCTACCCGCTGGACGAGCTGGACCAGAGCTTTGGCCAGGCCTACGAGCAGACCAAGGCCAGCGTGACCGACGGTGCCGACGCCAAGCCGTACTTTGTCGGCCTGTACCGCCTGCACGCAGGCTGCGGCCTGTATGTTCTGTGTGCCTGTGAGGGCAACGACCAGCTCAAGATGCTGAAGGAGCTCTTTACCCTTCTGGGCCTGAGCGGGATCGGCGGCCGCACCAGCGCCGGTTACGGCCGGTTCCATCTGGACGGCGAGCCCATCTGCCTGAACACCGCCGAGGACGCATCCTTGCGCTGGATGCTGCAGGCGCTGGAGCGCGGCACCGCGCCCTACCTGCTGCTGACCAGCAGTCTGCCTACCGGGGAGGAGATGGACGCCGCATTGGAAGGTGCGGCGTTCCAGCTGGCCCGGCGCGGCGGCTTTGCCTCCACCGAATGGGTGGAGACCCCCGTCAAGAAGCAGACCCAGTATTTTCTCACCGCCGGTTCCGTGCTGCAGCACACCTATCAGGGTGAGCTCTGCGATGTCGGCATCGGGGTCCCGCATCCGGTTTACCGCTATTCCAAACCGCTGTTTATGGGGGTGACACTATGATCCAGCAGGATCACCTGCAGGTCTTTGATCTGACGCTGAAAACGCAGTCTCCTTTGTTCGTTGGCAGCGGCCGTAAGATCGGCAAACGGGAATACATCTATTCCCAGAACCAGGGCTGCGTCAAAATCCTCAACATGGAACTGTTTTTTGACTACATGCTCCGGCACGATCTGGTGCGGCAGTTCGAGAAGTTCATGCTCAGCTCCAACAACAGCAGTCTGCTGGACTTCTGGACCAGAGACTGCCATCTTGCAGAGGATTGGCTGGAACACCCGAAGCTGATGGGTGACAAGCCGCTGGTGCAGTATCGCCTGGCCGTGACCGAGGATGTTGCCGGTTACAACGGCACCAAAGAGATCCATCAGTTTCAGCGCGACGCCTACGGCCGCGCCTATATTCCCGGCAGCAGCCTGAAAGGTGCGCTGCGCACGGCGTGGCTGGTGCATCTGCTGCTGCACGAGACGCCGGCCCCCGGCAAAAAACGTACTCTGGAAGCGTTTGAGGTCAACCACGATTACGTATTCCCGGAGGGCAGCTATGCCAACAAGCTGCGATCCGGTGCTGCCGCCGACGACATCCTGGACAGCATTTTCCGTGGTGTTCAGGTCTCCGACAGCGCCCCCATCGACAACGACAAGCTGATCCTGACCGGGCGCACCCTGATCTCGCCCCTTTCCGCTGCCCGGGTCGAGGACTTTGACGGCGACGCCAAGGATCTGCCCCTCTATCAGGAGTGCGTGCGCCCGGGCGAGGCCATCCGCTTCCGGCTGACGCTGGACCAGAGCATCCTCAACCGGCATATCCACCCCATTACAAAGGATGCTCTGCTGGAAGCCATCGCCGAGTTCAGCAGCTTTTATCAGGATACCTTCCTGTCGCACTTCCCGCAGGGCCATCCCGTTGCAAACATCCCGGACACCCCGCACCTCATCCTTGGCGGCGGCACCGGCTTCCTCTCTAAAACGGTCGGTTACCCTTACCTGAAGGACGATTATGCCGCCGCCCTGAAATGGACCCAGCGCATTCTGCAGACCCAGCACGGTCGTCATGAGGCAGACATCAGCCTTGGCGTTTCGCCGCACCGTGCGCGGTACGTCACCTATGCAGGCAAACGCTACCCGGCCGGGTTCTGCGAGGTGAACATTCTATGATCGAGCAGCTGCAGTTCTCTCTGCGCACAGCAGAGACCCCACGTCTGCCCTCTGCATGGGCCTACCGCATTTATGGCTGGCTGATGGCACAGCTTCCCGCCGATACCGCCGCTCGGCTCCATGAGCAGGGCGAGCACCCGCTGTCGCAGTCCCTGTGCTTTGACGCTGCTGCGCAGACCTCGGTGTGGACGCTGAATCTTCTGGACGAAGCCCTCGCCGCACAGGTGCGGCCGCTGCTTGCGGGCTGCACCACGCCGGAACTGCACGGCGCGCCCCTGCAGATGGAGCCGCTGGGCAGCCACTCGGTGGAAAACGGCCTGCAGCTTCTGCTGGCTGCGCGGGAGGAGCCTGCCAGCCGGACAAGGCTGTGGTTCCGCACCCCCTGCGCCTTCAAGCAGGCGGGACGCTACGCCATCTACCCGCAGGAATTCCTGCTGCTGCAGAGCCTTGTGCTGCACTGGAACACCGCCTTTCCGGATTGCCAGCTGAGCGACCCGGACGCGCTGGACGCTATCCTGCGCGGGCTGCGCATCCTGGATTACAGCCTGCACACCGTCTCCTATCCCATCAAGAACACCCGCATCCCGGGCTTTGTGGGCAGCGCTGTTGTGGAGGCCCGGCTGGCCCTGCCGCTGTTGGAGCTCTGGAACGCCCTGCTCTCCTTTGCGCCCTACGGCGGCATCGGGATCAAAACCACCCTTGGCATGGGCGGCGTATCGGTGGAGCCGCTGGCCCCGCCGCAGAGGTCTCTGTGAGCGCAGGCGCTCACACCTTTTCCGCATTCTTCCCGCAAGGGGACGAAAGTGTTGAGAATGTCCCTTTCGACTTTACCCATCTTTGACCATCCTGGAATGGTCCTCCCCGCAAGGGGATAACAAAAAACAGCCATCACTTCAGTTGGAAAGTGATGGCTGTTTTTGTTATAACTTTTTGAGCCTTAAAATGCTTTGTTGCTGTCCAGTAGTTCTATGCCCACCGGGGCAGTGGCTTTACACTCTTTCAGTTTGAAGAGGTAGAACGCAACGTCCCCCAACGTCTGCTCAATGGCGCTTGTGCTGAGCGGCAGAAGCCCTGTGTCCTTTTGAAATTTAACCGCGCTGTCCGTGGCGTGGTTGATCTGGTTGCGGTACTGCTGCACGCTCTGGTAGTATACGATTCCCTGCGCCACAGTGTCTTTCCGGGTCAGATCCAACAGCAGTTCCCCCTGCTCCACTGCGGCTGTCAGATACTCCTGTGCTTCGGTCAGAGTCGCCACACGGAACAGAGCGTTTCCGTTCGCCTCAGTCTTGTCCTTGGTCAGGCAGAGGTTTACAGTAAAGGGCCGTGCCTCATGGAACAAAGCAGCGCGGCAGAAGTTGTAGTGGAACATTGGGAACACCCAGCTCTTGCCTTTGTTCTGGGGCTGTAGTGCCATGTAATCCAGTGCTTTGCCGGTTGGCTGCAGAAACAGGTGACCACACAAATAGGTGGGCATTTCCTCGCTCAGGAGGGTCAGTCCCTGCTGGTACATCCGGTGGTGGGCACACCACTGCACGAGTGCCGGCAGGCTGTCTGAACGGCTGCCCATGAGGTTTTGGAACTCTGCCTCAAAGCGGTCGTTCATCAGCTCATAGAGCAGGCTGCTCAGCGTTTCCCTCGAGGCAGGGCGCTGTTTGATCTGACGGGCAATGGCCTTGAGGTCGGCCTTGAGCATCTGCACGCGGCAGAGGGCCAGATCATCCGCGAAATGGTCGATCCGGTCAAGCAGGTTCAGGATGTCAGGGTCCGTCTCACCGGTCTGTTTCATATATGCTTTCAGTTTCTCGGTCGTACCGGTGGAGAAGAACGCATCCACTGCTGTAATCAGGTCCATCAGGTTGTACAGGCCCGTGCTGTCCCGCACAACGGAACTGTTGCCCTTGAGCTCCGAGTAAAGCACTTTTTTGGTCTGAACCATGCGGATGTCCTTGAGGTAGCGGGCTACAATGAGCAGCAGCGTCGCCGTATCGCGCATTCCGCCGGACAGGTCGATGTAGAGGTTGTCATTCTCGGCCACCTGTTCCAGCACGGCAGAGATCGCACGGGTCTGGTCGGCTTCCTCCATGCTGTCGGGCACAGAGACCGCCACCAGCTGTTCCGGCTGCACGCCAAGCTGTTTCAGGAACTCATCCCTGAAATACTCCAGCGTGGGCACCTTATTGCCGGAGCCGTCTGCCGCCGGGACGGTCGGCTTTGTCCGGACCGTGTCGCTGCACAGGGCCACGATCTTGTCCGGCCGGGATGCAGGGTCCTTCCACAGGGCGCTGACCGCAGCCTCGTTGGTCTGTGTACGCAGGAAGCGGTTTTTGCTGCCCTCCGGGGCAGGCTGTGCAAAATAGGCACTCATATACAGGAGCGCAATGTTCTCCCCCATAGTGTTTACAACTCCTTCTCAGGCTTTGTGTCCTTGAAGCTCAGCATCTCCCGGAACATTTTGGCGAACTTCTGGTTATGGTAGGAAACCGTTCCCTTGTCCTTGCCCAGATACTCTGCCACGGTTTTGTCCTGCTCCGGGCGGCGTGTTGGTAGCAGCAGGGGATTCACTGCGGCGCTTTCAAGTTCCTTCGGATTTTCCGGGCCTTCGCCGCTATAAAGCGGTTCTTGCACGCAGAAGTGCACATAGTCCCGCAGAATCAGCTGGTCCCACAGAATGCCGTCCCTCTCCAGGGGGCGCAGGTCGTCGCTACGGCCAAGGCGTTCCGGCATGTCGGGGGCCTCATTTTTCCGCAGATAGCCCAGAATGCGCGGGGACCAGAACAGTACCATATTGGCACGGGTCTTTTCTTTTTCTTCCAGGCTCATGAGCAGCACAGCCTTGTGCAGGATAGGGAAGATGTCCTCTTTCAGTTCCAGCCCATCTTCAGGAGACAGTCCCGTGTCCACGATCTCGATCGTGGTGCCGTCGTCCCGCTCGGTGTTGATGGACACCAGCGTATCTTTGTTCAGCAGGGCCTCGTGCAGGCTCCGCTGGCCGATCCTGGCAGCCTGTGCGACCGTCTTTTCCAGATGCGGGTCGCCGGTCACCATGGCACTGGTGTAACCCATCCGGTCCATGTAGTCCAACGCCTGACGGACCTTACGGGCGGTCTCCTTGCTAACGTCCATAATGCCCAGGCTCTGCGCCTCTTTCCGGGCATCTTCGGCCTTCAGGTGCCGCATGGCCATCTGCATGTAAGCACAGAAGCTGTCCTTCTCCCGTGTCGGGTCCGGCTGGTATGCCGCCGCAGCCTGGAAAAACGCCATCGAGAGGATGGTTGCATCTTCTGTCGGGAACAGCTCAAAGCACTCGGCCCAGACCCTCTTGTAGGTTTCTTCCAGCTTCGGGTCTACCGCAGCGGCCTCAGCCGGGTCGTCCCTGGCAGGCTCTTCCCGGCCATTCAGCTTTTTCAGCATCGGCTGAAAGAGAGCCTTGCGGGTGGCCACATCCACATCCCAGAGCGGCGATGCATCGATCGCAGCCCGGAGGTTTGCACGTTCCTCGTACATCAAATTCCCCCTCCCTTACTGCTCGGCCTTGTTCTGGCTCATCCACACCAGCTGGTTGTAGACCATCTCGGCGGTCTCCTTGTTGCCGTGGATGCCGCCCACGAGGCCCTGCAGGTGATAAAGCGGCGTAACATCGTGGAGAACAGACTGATTCACGCTCTGGCCGTTGACGCGCCGCATCTCGCCGTAGTAGACGCCACCTACCTCCAGTTCCTCATGGGTCGCTGCTGCGCAGGTAAGAGCCGCCAGCTGCACCAGAGGGATGGTCTTGGTACCGTAGGTGATGTCCATGTAGGCGATGCCTTTTTCCGGCAGCACGTCGCACAGGTCGCGGCACAGGCGGATCAGGGTGCTGCAGTCCTGCTCGTCCGGCATGGGCAGCTCCCGGATGTGGTCCTCGGTGAAGCCCATCGCCTGCAGTTCCTCTTTGAGGTAGCCGAAGTTGCGTTGGGTATCGCCGTTCACACTGCGGATGGCGATGATGTGGAAATCGTCGCCTTCCTGCAGGGTGTTGTGCAGGACCTGCAGGATCGGGAAGCGAGTCTCGATGTCGCCGGAATTGGCGCTGGAACGGTAGATGTTCTTGGCGAGGTCGAGACGGCCCTGCAGAGGAATGGTGGTCACGTAGATACGCTTCATAGCGTTTCTCCTTTCGTTTGTGCACGATATACGGTTGGCAGCATGGTTGTGTTGCGCCCAGTATAGCGCACCGGTAAGCGTTCCTGCAATGCACAGATTGTACGAAAAAAAGCGGAAAAGTTTTCAGCCGATTTTTCCAACCCAGAGCCTCATAAGGTCTTGGTTATAGACCAGAAACTCCGAGTTGTTCCGGAGCCCGGTGAGGTCATCCTGCGAAAGCACGGGCTTGGTGACCACTTCGCGGTTCTGGCCAAAGCTGAAGCCGCTGCCGCCGTGGTGCCCCATCATGCCGCCCCGGTCGTGGTGGGTGTTGAAGCCGATGGAGTTGGTCACCCGCTCACTCTCGTAGCTGGGCAGGACCTGCAGCAGGGTCTGGGCGTCGCCGCCGGCGGACGAAACGACCAGATATCGCATGGAGCGCAGCAGGCCCTCCGTGGTCAGCCCGCCTGTCCGGCTGGGCACTGCCCGGCTCAGGCTGCTGCAGAGCAGCACATAGTCGCCGCAGGCATTCAAGGCATCCAGCAGCTCGGTGCTGGCCGAGAGTCCCTGCCCCAGGCAGAGCAGAATGGTGTGGGTGCCACCCCAGTCTGCCATCTGCATCATGCCCATGCCGAACTCGCCGGGATTGATCGTAATCCTGCCGCTGCCCTCCGGAAGCTGGTCCGGGAGCACGGTATCCTGCCACTGGACCGGAAGCCGCAGCAGCGGACTGTCGGTCAGGTCCCGGGCGGTGCCGATGAGCACGAAGGGGCGGCTGCTCTTCCGCTGCAGGGACTCCACCGCCGGAAAGATCCGGCCCGGCGGGCCGCAGACCAGCGCCTCCTGCGGCAGGATGCGGGCCTGTGCCAGCAGGCGGGATGCGGTGGTGGTGCCGCCATCCTGGATGTTCTTGCGGCGGGTGTTCTCTGCATCGGCGTGGGTCGTGGGCAGCGTCAGAAGATGCATGCCACGGTTGGAACGGAACAAAGCCATGGGTTTCTCCTTTCTTTGGTCAGCCCCGGAAGCCGTCATAAATGAAGGGATCCTGCGAGACTGCGGGCAGGCTCATCAGGGCCTGGCCCGGTTTCATCAGCTCGGAAAAGTCGGCGTCTGTCACCACTTTCTGCTCGCAGTCGGTGGTCACGGGCCGGTTGCCCTCGCCCATGTAGCGGTAGATCACGCGGGCGGTGCCGTAGCGGTCTGCGAAGGCTGCACGGGACATTGGGTCCATGACACGCATGGTGATGAGGTTGGGGAACAGGGACATCAGGGTCTTGGCCTCTGCCTCGGAGTAGTGGCGAGTCAGCAGCTGGACGCTTTGTACTGCCGCAATAATACGTGCACCACTGCGCCCATTGTCGCCGGAAGGGTCACGTGCGAAGCTCAGGAAGTCGGTCAGGGATTCGACCTTAGGCAGCAGACTGAACTCGTCCAGCAGAAACCACACCTTGTGGTTCAGGGTGGGGCTCATGCTCTGTTGCAGCATCAGATCCAGCAGCAGCCGGAACAGCGGCAGAGCTGTTCTTGCTTTGTCCGGCTCATAGAGGATAAACACCCGCTTGCCGCCCTGACGGATGGCCTGCAGGGCCGAGAACCTGCCGTCGGCTGTGTTGAAGCTGCCAATGAACAGGCGGCTGAGCATGGTGCGTACCTCGCTGAGTACACCCAGCCCCTGGGCTCCGCCGTCCCCGATAAGATCCCGGGCGGCAGAAAAGTAAGTGGGGTACCGCTCTACCAGTTCCTGCCAGCTGCCGTTGGTTCCGGTGCCGGCCCCTTCCTGTGCAAAGACCGTTGTGCGGGTGAGAAACTCGCTCAGCTCTGCGTTGGAGACCGGGATGTTGTTGGTGCGGCCGAAATCCCGCATGAAGCGTGCCGTCTGGTAGAAGATCTCCTGCGCTGCCTCCGGGAAGAAGATCTGGGTAGTCTTTTTCTTCTGTTCGGCAAACAGAGCACTGGCGATTTCACGCAAGGTAAGTTCCGGCGTATCGGAGGCATCCAGCTCCCGGAAAAGGTTCCAGCAGTTGGCGGGGTCGGTGGCCGACACCGAAATCACCGGGTCGCCTGGGCGGCGGCAGCGCAGCACATCCGGCTTGGCCGCAAAGATGACGACGGTGTCCTGCACGCGGTCTGCGTGGGCCAGCACGGGGCGGCGGATCTGTTCCATCAGGGTGGACTTGCCGCTGCCCACGTTGCCCACCAGCATGGTGGGGTACTGCCAGCAGCTGCGGTCGTCCAGCGTCAGGCCGCCGGGCAGGCGCACCACCGGCTCCACACGCCCCGCCGTGGGTGGGACCGTTCGCTGCAGCTGCTGTCCTTCCAAAAGACGTTTCATAGGCTTTGTCCTTTCGTCTCAGGTGTTTCTGTCTTACACCCAGAGAAAGGCTCTGCCGCCGTGCCCGGTTGGAAAA
>OGDF01006672.1_pt1 | contig 11288 bp, 8 predicted proteins | sample 1570141 | NCBI WGS metagenome assembly OGDF01 (sample SAMEA4370581, study PRJEB24528) | human gut metagenome | reverse complement strand
TCAAAAGCACTAAAAGATTCTGCAGATACATTAAATGCAATCTGGCAAGGCAGAGAAGAACAGGTATCGAAAGCCATTGAACAGGCACATTTTGAGACATCACATATCCAGTATAATGATGAAAATGCATTGAGTTATACAATCTCATTAGCATTATATGCAGCAAGGAATTTCTATACGATTCATAGAGAACTGGCAGGTGGAAAAGGATTTGCTGATTTGGTATTTATTCCGAAGAAACAATTTGCAGAAAAACCAGCATTGGTTGTTGAATTGAAATGGGATAAGGGTGCAGAAGGTGCGATCAAGCAGATCAAAGATAAAAAGTATTTTGAGAGTTTGGAAGAATATAAAAATAATATGTTATTGGTTGGTATTAATTATGATAGGGAAACAAAAACACATGAGTGTAAAATAGAGAAATTAAAATAAAAAGGAATCAAACATGAAGAAAAAATGGTGGCACAATAAAATCGCATATCAGATCTATCCCAAAAGCTTTTTAGACACCAATGGAGATGGAATCGGTGATATTGAAGGAATTATCAACAAACTAGACTATCTAAAAGACCTTGGAATCGATATTTTGTGGATATCTCCGATGTATCAGTCTCCAATGGTGGATAACGGTTACGATATCTCTGATTATTATGCGATCGATCCGATGTTTGGAACGATGGAAGATATGAAACGTTTGATTGATGAGGCAAAGAAAAGAGACATGTATCTTTTGATGGATCTGGTTGTAAACCATTGTTCCAGCCAACATGAATGGTTTCAAAAAGCAATGGCAGATCCAGATGGAGAATATGGAACCTATTTTTATATCAAAGAGGGGAAAAATGGACAGCCACCAACAAATTGGAGATCGTATTTTGGCGGCAGTGTATGGGAGAAAGTCCCAGGATATGAGAATAAGTTTTATCTGCATTCCTTTGCAAAGGAACAGCCAGACCTAAATTGGGAAAAAGAAGTTGTCAGAGAGAAGATTTATGAGATGATCTGTTGGTGGATGGATCAGGGACTTGCAGGTTTTAGGATTGATGCGATCATGAATATCAAGAAAGACCTGACATGGAGTGACTTAGAACCAGATGGTCCGGACGGACTCGCAGATGTATATAAAGTAGCTGGAAAAGTTAAAGGAATCGGAGATTTTCTTCTGGAAATGAAACATCGTTGTTTTGAACCATACGATGCATTAACTGTTGGAGAAGCAATGTTTGTCAAAGAAGAAATTCTTCCACAATTTATCGGAGATCAAGGATATTTTTCCACAATTTTTGCATTTGAGCCATGTCATGCATATCGAAAAGGGAAAAACTATATGGATTATGACTGGCCGCAGCCATTTGATGACTGGAAAAAAGAAACATTTCATAACCAAAAGATCATCGAAAAGGCAGGATTTGAAGCGAACATTATCGAAAATCATGACCAGCCAAGAGGAGCGAGCCTGTTCATTCCAGAAGAAGATTATGGATTTTATAGCCTGTCAGCACTTGCAATGATCATGCTTTGTCAGAGGGGATTACCATTTCTATATCAAGGACAGGAAATTGGAATGAGTAACCGCAGATGGGAATATGCAGAGTTTAATGATCTGGAAACGATTAACCAGTATCATATTGCACGGGAAGCTGGAATGTCAGAAGAACAGGCATTGAAAATAGCAAGTCATCATAGCAGAGATAATGCGAGAACGCCAATGCAGTGGAATCACGATGAAAATGCAGGATTTTCAACAGAGAAACCTTGGATGCCAGTGAATGAAAATTATAAGATCGTTAATGTCAAAGATGAAGAAAAAGAATATGGATCTATTTTAAATTTCTATAAAAGACTCATCGCATTTCGAAAATCAGGAGAATATAATGAGATATTGACATATGGTGATTTTAAGCCAATGTATGAGGAAGAATACCATATTTTTGCATATAGCAGATCGTATGGAGATCAGAAGCTTGTGTTAATCTGTAATTTTAGCTCTGAGGGAAAAAGCGTAGAATTGCTAGAAGATTATGAAAGTGTTGTATTTGTAAATTATGAACAGACAACAGTGATTGGAAACCGATTGCAAATGAAGCCTTATGAATGTGTGGTTTATGAAAAAAGATGAAAATAAAAATTCCTGAGAGCAATAAAAATAAAGTTGTTCTCAGGAATTTTTGCTTCCCTAGATTGTGGAAGTGGAAATCACCTTTCTGTTATAAACAAGATGTAGATACATTGCATCCTGTGCTCTCAAAGGGTCATGCGCGGCAATCGCCTGTGCAATTTCTCTATGAGATTCAATTGTCTCATTGTGCAGACGGTTACCTGTTGTTTCTACATTTAGAAGTACTCTCTGGGATTGGGAGGAAGCAAGAGATTTCTGTACGATGTGTCTTCCATATATTGATGTTTTATTTGGAATTGAACCATATCATTTATGGAAAGATGAACAGGATCATCAGACAGGAGATGTAAAAGACGGAGTTCCATTTCAACCAGATTTCAAACAGCAGGATGAGGTGTTTCATGGATTTGTAAAACGTTATCCAAATATTAAATGTATTGCAAGACATGTCAGATATGCACATAGCTGCAGTGAAAATAGTCTGATGGCATATCTTTGGTATGATGGAAAAACTTATGAAAGCCAGAAGTTAAGATTTCACATCTTAGACCGTGTCGGTGGAGGAGATGCATTTGTCAGTGGAATCATTTATGCATTGATGGAAGCTGGATGGTTAAAGGAGATCTTGTGAAAGCAGGAGATTTTGATAAGATTCAAGAGTTAACAAAAGAAGCAAAAGAATTAGCAAAAAGCATTCGATAAAACATTGTAATGCACTCCATATATCGTATAGAAGAAAAGGAGCTAGTATCAAAAAACGATACCAGCTCCTTTTTCTTTATACAATCTTAATACAAGAGAACATATCCTTACACTATCTTTTTATCATAAAAGATATAATGATGATAAGATCAAAAGGTCATAAAATAATTTGAAAAAGAGGTAAGATCATATATGCCATGGAAGATTCATAAAAAAAGACATTTAACATCATTTCAGGTGATCATATTAGGGTTCGCAGGAGTGATCCTTTTTGGAGCATTGATCCTGATGCTGCCAATTTCATCGGTTCAAGGAATTATAACACCATTTCATAAAGCATTATTTACGTCAACTTCTGCAGTATGTGTGACAGGGCTTGCAGTCGTGGATACTGGAAGTTACTGGTCCGTTTTTGGACAGACAGTGATCATGTTTCTGATACAGATCGGAGGTCTGGGAGTTATAACAACAGCAACAGCCGTATTTATATTATCAGGAAGAAAAATATCGATTATGCAGCGAAGCACGATGCAAAATGCGATCTCTGCACCGAAAGTAGGAGGGATCGTTCGATTGATGAGTTTTATTTTAAAAGGAACTTTATTGATTGAATTGATCGGTGCGTTATTCATGATGCCTGTTTTCTGTCATGATTTTGGATTACGGGGGATCTGGATGTCGATCTTTCATTCTGTATCAGCCTTTTGTAATGCAGGATTTGATCTTCTTGGAACAAAAGGGCATCCATTTGTATCATTGACATCATATGCGGTAAATCCAGTGATCAACATTGTGATCATGTTACTGATCGTCATTGGTGGAATTGGATTTTTTACATGGGAAGACATTTATCTTCATAAATTTCGGTTCAAACGTTACCATATGCAGAGCAAGATTATTCTAACTACAACATTATGTTTGATCTTGTTACCAGCTGTTTTCTTTTTCTTTCAGGATTATGGAAATCTATCAGGGATTCACAGGTTGCTTGCATCATTGTTTCAAGCTGTGACACCGAGAACTGCAGGATTTAATACGACAGATCTTTCGATGCTGACAGGAGCATCAAAGGCAATGATGATTTTATTGATGTTGATCGGAGGTTCACCAAGTTCTACAGCAGGAGGTATGAAAACAACAACATTCGCTCTGTTACTTTTAAATGTACTGGCTACTTTTCAAAGTCGTGATGATGTGACAGCATTTGGAAGAAGAATCGATACTAGTGTGATAAAAAATGCAACAACGATCGCAATGATGTATTTTATCTTGTTTTTTGCAGGCGGAATGACGATCAGTGTGTATGAGGGACTGCCGCTTTCAAGCTGTCTGTTTGAAGCAGCATCTGCAGTTGGAACCGTAGGTTTGACATTAGGGATCACACCAAAACTTCATATTCTGTCACAGATCATTTTGATCATACTGATGTATCTGGGACGTGTTGGCGGTTTGACGCTGATCTATGCAGTATTTTCAGATAAAAATAAACGAAAAGCAAAACTACCACTTGATAAGATTATAGTGGGATAAAAGAAAGAGGGAATTGATGATGAAGAATATTTTATTGATCGGACTTGGACGTTTTGGAAAACATATAGCGATACAGTCAAGTCAGCTTGGACATGAGATCATGGCAGTTGATCTGGATGAGGAAAGAGTGAATGATGCACTTCCATATGTTACGAATGCACAGATCGGGGACAGTACGAATGAGGAATTTTTAAAATCTCTGGGGATTGCAAATTATGATATCTGTTTTGTTACGATCGGTGGGAATTTCCAAAATTCGTTGGAAACCACCTGTCTGTTAAAAGAACTTGGAGGCAAAATGGTTATTTCCAGAGCTGAACGAGATGTACAGGAAAAATTCCTCTTACGAAATGGAGCCGATAAGGTAGTCTATCCAGAAAAAATGGTGGCAAAATGGGCAACGATCCGTTATACCGATGATCATATTCTTGATTATATGGAAGTCGATGCCTCACATGCGATTTTTGAGGTAGAGGTTCCGAAGGAATGGATCGGAAAGACAGTGGGAAAACTTGATATTAGAAAAAAATATGATATTAACATTATGGCAGTAAAAGATGATGGAAAAGTAAGTATGGCGATATCTGCGGATACCTGTTTTAAGGAAGATGTTACATTATTGGTATTAGGAGAATATAAAGCGATCAAAAAGTGTTTTTGTATCTGATGTCATGAAAAAGAGATGAGAGCTTATGTCAGACTTCATTTTAGCATTGGCGGTAATACTGATGTTTGCATTTGTGTTATTCTTTTTGAAAAAAGTAAATTATTTTCTTGGAGAAAATCGGAAAGTAATTGACAGGGAGCAAGATGATGACGATGATTGATGTGTTTATGGATTATTATTGACGATCGTGATATAATGCATCCGATAAGGAAAGGGGGCCAAGATGAGCACAGGAGAATTTGTAGAGCTGAACAAAGAAAACGAACACATTCTTGTTTGTCTTTCTTCTTCACCATCGAATGAAAAGATCATACGTACAGCAGCAAAAATGGCAAGAGATATGCGGGCACGTTTTACGGCATTGTATGTACAGACAGGAAAAAGAGAAAGAGAATCGGACAAAAGAAGACTGGAAGCTCATGTACAATTTGCAAAGGAATCTGGTGCGGAAATCGTAATGACACATGGGGAAAATGTTCCGGTACAGATCGCGGAATATGCACATTTATCAAATGTCACAAAAATCGTGATCGGACAAAGCAGTGCAAAGAGAAATCACTTTTTCAGCAAACAGACATTAACAGAGAAGTTGATCGAGGCTGTTCCTGATATTGATATCCACATTATTCCAGATGCGATGAACTTAGATAATTATCGAAAACCGCATGGAGCGGTTTATGTAGGAAAGCCTACGATGAAAGACAGTTTATTAACATTATTTATATTTGCAGTTTGTACGTTGATCGGTCTATTCATCCAGAAACTTCAATTTACAGATACAAACATCGTTACAATTTATATTTTGGGTGTTTTATTAACGTCAATCCTTACAGATGGATATTTATACAGCATTGGAGGTTCTGTCTTAAGTGTATTTTTGTTCTGCTTTTTCCTTACGGAACCAAGAATGTCATTTCGGACGTATGCAGTTGGATATCCGGTAACTTTTGTGATCATGTTAATATCTTCTGTCATTACTGGAACACTTGCAGCAAAATTAAAAACACATGCAAGGCTTTCAGCACAATCTGCATTTCGTACACAGATTTTATTTGACACAGACCGGTTACTTCAAAAAGCAAAAAACGATACGGATATTTTAAGTATTACATGTACACAGCTTATCAAATTATTAGACCGCAGTATTGTGGCATATGTTGTGGAAGGCGATGAATTGTCAGCACCACATATATTTTCGAATAAAAAGAAAGAACAGATAGAAGATTTATTGACAAGCAGGGAGCAGGAGATCGCAAAATGGGTGTATGAAAACAAGCAGCGTGCTGGAGCAACGACCGAACGTTTTAAAGATGCACAGTGTCTATACCTTGCCATTTGTATTGAGGATAATGTGTATGGTGTGATCGCAATACCAGTTGACGAATATACATTAGATTCCTTCGAATATAGTATCTTACTTTCTGTGATCAATGAATGTGCACTTGCCATGGAAAATAAAAAGAATATCATGGAGAAAGAAAAAATCTCCGTTCTTGCCAAAAATGAACAGTTAAGAGCAGATCTGCTTCGTGCGATCTCACATGATCTAAGGACACCACTTTGTTCCATTTCTGGGAATGCAGACATGCTGTTAAATAGTGGAGAACGTCTTGATGATATAACAAAACATCAGATTTATACAGATATTTATGATGATTCAGAATGGCTGATCAATATCGTTGAAAATTTATTATCGATCACAAGATTAAATGATGGAAGATTAAAACTGAAATTTACAGATCAATTATTAGATGAGGTGATCGCGGAATCATTACGGCATATCAGCAGGAAACATGAAGAGTATCAGATCATTACAGAATGCGATGAATTGATACTTGCACATATGGATGTGCGGCTGATCCTGCAAGTGTTGATCAATCTGGTCGATAATGCAATTAAATATACACCGAAAGGATCTACAATCCGCATTTGTGCCATGAATGAAAATGGAAAAGCAAAGATTCAAGTAGAAGATAACGGCCCTGGAATTTGTGATGAAATGAAGCCGCATATATTTGAAATGTTTTATACAGGGAAAAATACGATCGCAGACAGCCATCGAAGTCTTGGTTTAGGTTTGGCACTTTGCCGTTCGATCATAGAGGTGCATAACGGGAAACTGGTGTTGGAGGACAATACACCACATGGTTGTATTTTTTCTTTTACACTGCCATTAAGTGAGGTTACATTAAATGAATAAAGCATTAATTTTAGTCGTGGAGGATGACCGGCCGATCCGTAATCTGATCGTGACAACATTAAAAACACATGATTATAAATATATTACAGCAGAAAATGGAAGTTCAGCTATTTTAGAGGCATCTTCTCATAAACCAGAGATCATTTTATTAGATCTTGGATTGCCTGATATGGAAGGTGTGGATGTGATCAAAAAAGTAAGAACATGGTCTAACGTACCAATTATCGTTATCAGTGCAAGAAGTGAAGATGTAGATAAAATAGAAGCACTGGATGCAGGAGCAGATGATTATATCACAAAACCATTTTCAGTTGATGAACTGCTTGCAAGGATCAGGGTTACACAGCGCCGATTAGCATTGATCCAGTCAGGCGAGGAACAAGAACAAGCAGTCTTTGTAAATGGAGAGTTAAAGATCGACTATACAGCAGGATCTACATATTTAAAAGATAAAGAACTGCATTTAACACCAATCGAATATAAATTATTATGTTTGCTGTCTCATAATGTTGGAAAAGTATTGACTCACACTTATATTACGCAACAGATCTGGGGCAGTTCACTGGAAAATGATGTTGCATCACTTAGAGTGTTTATGGCAACATTACGGAAGAAATTACAGCCAGATAAAGATGGCATGCAGTATATACAGACACATATAGGTATTGGATATCGGATGCTTAAGATATAGTAAATAAAGAGTGTCTGCATCATTAAGTGATGCAGACACTCTTTTAGATTCCAATATATGAAAACGCCCAAAAGAGGCAAAAAAGAGATTGATTTATTACCTACTATTTAAAAATGTGTTCTGAAGGAATTTTTACGCACAACCTCCGCATGCGGCACATGCAGAAGGAGTTGCAGCGCAGCCTCCCTGGGCGGTTTCTCTTAGTTCAGCTGGCAGTCGTTTACCAACGATATACATTGCGTTTAACATTTCGTCAAACGGGATGAGCTGATGGATTCCAGATAAAGAAATCTCAGCTGCGATGATCGCATTTGCAACACCTGCGGCATTACGGTTCTGGCATGGATATTCCACCAACCCGCCAACGGGGTCACAAACAAGACCTAACATATTCATTAAAACGGTAGAGGCAGCTCCAAGACATTGTTCTGGATCACCGCCAAGCAGTTCGACAGTGGCAGAAGCAGCCATCGCAGAAGCAACACCGACTTCCGCCTGACATCCGCCGACAGCACCTGCAACCGTTGCATTTCTCATAGCAAGATATCCGATCGCACTGGCATTAAACAGTGCCTGAATGATCTGTTCATCATCTAATTTATGAACTTCCTGAAGCCCAAGTAAAAGTCCAGGAACGATTCCGGCAGACCCTGCGGTTGGGGATGCTACGATCAACCCCATGGATGCATTCGTCTCAAGAGTCGCCATCGCATAGATCATACTTTTTTCTAACAGATCACCACAGATTCCAATTCCAGAATGATACCGGGAAGCAATCTTCTTTGCCTCGCCACCGATCAGTCCACCCATGGAACGAACTGGTTCTTTGATCGGAGTAAAAGCAGCATTTTTCATGATCTCAAGAACTCTTGCCATTGCATCATGAACTGTATCAGCTTCTTTTTCTCCTTCTATGATCTCGCGCTGTCTCATAACTTCGGAGATTGGAAGATCATGTTTTTTACATAATTCAAGTAATTCAATTGCGTTTTTAAAATCCATAACGTTTCAATTCTCCTTTCTATAGTTGAATGATCATAACATCTGAGACATTTGGACTTTTTTTGATCTCGTCTGCGATGTTTTCAGGAAGAAGACCATCGGATTCAACGATAGAATAAGCGGTATTTCCTTTAGATTCTCTGAAAAGACGCATAAAAGCGATATTAACATCCTGATCACTTAGACATTTTGTGATATAAGTAACGACGCCAGGTTTATCTTTCTGAATCACGATCAAGGTACTGTATTCTCCAGTAAAATCGACTTCTACATCATTGATACGGCAGATCCTGGCTTTTCCACCGCCTAAAGATTCCCCACGGATCATGATGCGATCTCCGTTTTCATTTGTCATTAAGATATCCACTGTATTTGGATGGACATCAGTTTCTATTTCATTTGGTACAAAAGAGAAATCAAGTCCAATGTCTTTTGCAATCTCGAAAGAATCACGGATTCTCATATCATCGGTTCCAAATCCCATGATTCCACCTAATAAGGCACGATCCGTTCCGTGTCCATGATAGGTTTTTGCAAAAGATCCATAGAGTGTAAATTGAACTTTTTTCAGTGTACCATTTAACATTTTTCTTGCGAGAAATGCGATCCTTGCAGCTCCGGCTGTGTGGGAGCTTGAGGGACCAATCATATTTGGCCCCATAACATCAAATGCACTGATAAAAGACATAAATTAAGCCTCCACTGTATCTTCTTTTAAAATAAATTTCTTGTAAATAGAATCTACAACGATTCCGATCGCATTATCTCCGGAAATATTACATGCAGTTCCGAAAGAATCCTGTGTGATATAAAGTGCGACCATTAAAGCACAGATCGGTCCGTTTGTATCTCCTGCTGTTGTACCAAATACCATGTAAAGGAAAGGCAATGCAGTCATGATAGATCCACCTGGAGCTCCAGGAGAAGCGACCATTGCAACACCAAGTGTCATAATAAATGGAATAACAGTTGCAAGGCTGATCGGTAACTGATTCATCAAACATACAGCAGTTGCACATGCTGTGATCGTGATCATAGAACCTGCCATGTGGATATTGGCACAAAGAGGCACTACAAAGTTACGGATCTGAGCACTGACACCGTCATTTTTTGCACATTCCAGATTGACAGGAATTGTAGCAGCAGAAGACTGAGTTCCTAAAGCTGTAGTATAACCAGGAACCTGATTTTTAATAAGAGAGAAAGGATTCTTTTTGCTGACAGAACCTGCAATTATAAACTGGATTGTGATACATACAAAGTGCATGATGATCACTACAAGGAATACTTTCCATAAGATTCCAAGGATTGCAAATGTTTTTCCTGATTTCGTCATATCAGTAAATGTACCGCAGATATATAATGGCAATAAAGGAATGATCGTTTTGTGCAGTACTTTATCGATGATCGTTGAGAAATCGCTCATTCCGTTGTAAAGGCTGTTTCCGATCTCTTTACTTTTCATTGTGGATAAGCATAATCCTAAAATGAAAGCAAGAACAACAGCAGATAATGTATCAAACAGCGGTGTGATCGTCAGTGAAAAATAAGGTTTCAGTGACGCATCAGCAGTCGCAGCAATCTGATCTAATGCCCCAGAAGTCATAAAGTGTGGGAACAGATTGGATGATACAAGGTAAGAAGCTGTACCAGCAAGTAAAGTTGAACCATAAGCAAGAGCAACGGTAATTAAAAGCAGCTGTCCAGCACCCTGTGACAGATCAGCGATTCCCATGGTTACATAAGCAAGGATCATCAGTGGAATGATGAATTTTAAGTAGGTACTGAAGAATCCAGACAGTGTTACAACAAAGCGGCAGAATCCAGTTGGAAGGAACTGTCCAAACAGGATACCAATAATGATGGCAATAATGAGTTTTGGTACCAGACCAAGTTTAAATTTTTTCTTTTCCATTTTTAATTACTCCTCTAAAAGCATAATCACATATCATCGTAGTTTGTTTAATGTGCACAAAAAATGTTTGACGTCTTTATGTTTGTATTGTATCATCCACATATAGATGAATCAAATTCATAGATTTAATAATAACATTGAAAATTATTCATAATAGTACAAAGGAGAAAAAATGGAATTCCGTCAGATACAGACATTTATGCAGATAGCACAAGTGAAGAATTTCTCAAAAACCGCAGAATTACTAGGTTATTCGCAATCTGCCGTGACAGTACAGATCCGTCAGTTAGAAACAGAATTGGGAGTGCGGTTATTTGACCGTACAGGAAAAAAAGTGATACTCACACCGAAAGGAAAAGAATTTTTAATACATGCAAATAAGATCATTGATGAAATGCACAAGGCAAAAGATGCAATGAATGATACTGCAGAGTTAAAAAATCCATTACATATCGGAACGAT
>OGDF01006670.1_pt1 | contig 11293 bp, 10 predicted proteins | sample 1570141 | NCBI WGS metagenome assembly OGDF01 (sample SAMEA4370581, study PRJEB24528) | human gut metagenome | reverse complement strand
TTCTCATACAAGTTGCATTTACTTTACAGAATTGCATTTAACTTTTCACTTGACGCAATTTGTTATATTAACTTATTGTGTTTTATTCATTTTCATGAGTATTTCTAAATTATGCAAAATAAAAAGACTTAAATTTTTATAAATTCAAGTCTAATTAGTCTTTTATTTTTAATTATATTGCTGCTTCTTCGCCTTGTCTTTTTCCCTCTTCTATCCTTTTTATTTCAGGGTACATCTTATATAATGAATCTTGTTTTGAAAGTCTTTTTATTTTATTTCCTTCAATTGTATAAAAAACTGGTAAATCAGATAAAACGTTCTCTCTATCATTTTCTAATCTCTCCGAAATAGCTATCAAATCTTTACTTTTATAATTTGCATAAGATAATTCGCCATACAAACATTTTTCTCTAAGTTCTTCGTCCCAATATTGTATTTCTACTTCTGGAAAAGTTTCAGGGTTAATTCCACTATTAGCAGTATATTTTGCATGCATGTGAAGCATTTCGTGTATAGCATTATAAGATGAATTTGCTTTTCTACTATGGTCTTTTGTAGCATCTACTTTAAAATTTTTTTCAATTTCTGCTTGTATTTTTTTCAAATCTTCCATCGGTCCAATTATTCTTATTCCGAAACAATCGTCAACAGCTTTCTTTCCTGTATTCTCATATGCTGATTTAAAACTTTTTATTCTTCCACTTACACTAACATTACCTGATACAATATTTGCTCTCTTCATTTTTTCTACAATATAGCCAATCATTGCAGCCGTCATTTCATATCCAACACGTTGTCTTTCTATAAAAGAATTATAGCTTTTTCTCATTTCATCTATGCTTTTCAATGTTTTCCCACCTTTCTCATTGGCATTTCTATATTATATCACATATAGGTAATTTTTTCAACAAAAATGTAAGTACATTTTACGACATTCTTCTACAAGTAAGGATAAATTATTTTTTGTTGGTAAATATTGTATTTTTTATAATTTTGTGTTATAATAAATTATATTAAAAATAAAAAAAGGAGGTACATGTTATGTACCAGGTAAAAGGACTGTTCTCGGTGCGAACTGAGCTGTTCGCAGAAAACGAGCATTTTTTTAAGGGGCTTGAATATCAGGCCCAGTCATGCGACGATGGCTTTACGAGAATTATTGTGACCGACAGAGCTGAATACCCTGGCGACCCTATCCAGTATGTGGCAAGCATTCTTGGTCAGTCAATGGCCAGGGCCGCATACTAATACTCCTTGCTCCCCCATTAGCCTGTTCTAGGCTCGGGGGAGCCTTCTTTTTTATTTTATTTTTTATTAATTATCTAATTGCTTCTTATTATTGGTTGGAATTTCGATATTTTTGAATTATTTTTTAAGTACTTACGTAGTTATTTAAGCAAAAAAATATCCCCTAAGGGATATTTTAATTATTCAGCATCTTCTGATTCAGCTTCAGTTTTATCAACTGGTTCTGGATCTTCTGCTTCTTCATATTTTTCTAATACAGCTTTTGTAAGCTTGTCTCTTACTTCTTGATTAATAGGATGAGCTATATCGTAATATCTTTCACCTTTTTTTCTTCTAGGCATAGCAATGAATAAACCTTCTGGTTTTTCCATAACTTTAATTTCATGAACTACAAATTCATTATCAAATGTTATTTGGGCTATTGCCTTCACTCTATTTCCTGAGTTTACTTTTCTAACACGTACTTCTGTAATTTCCATGTGAGCACCGCCTTCCAATGTTTTTATTTTTGTACTATTTATGTATGTACACTTATATTATTCTCCATTTTGTATTTTTTTCCTTCTATTTTTTCAAAAAATTTATAATTTTTTATATTTTTTTAATATATCAATTCAAAAACAAAGACGTAAAATATGTTGAATTTTTCCTATTTTAAGTATATAATATATTAGAAAAATAAAACATATAAAAGGAGTGCTTAATTTGATTAATTTAGAAGAATTAAAAAAATATAAACATATACATATGCTAGGTATCGGTGGAACTAGTATGAGTGGGATTGCTACTATTTTAAAGAAATGGGGCTTTTACGTTACAGGTTCAGACGCAAATGAGTCTGAATTGGTTGATAAATTAAAAAACAACGGAATTTCTGTTGTGATTGGTCATGATTTAGATAACCTTAGAAAAGCTGATTTAGTCATTTATAGTGCCGCAATTTCTCATGATGACATTGAAATGCAAGAAGCAAAAAGATTAAATATTGAAACCATGGAAAGATCTACTTTCTTGGGAATTATTACTAAAGGTTATAGAGATACAATTAGTATTTCTGGAACGCACGGAAAAACCACAACCACATCTATGATTTCTGTTTGTTTTATGGAGGCTCATAAAGACCCTACTGTTCAAGTTGGTGCCATTTTAAAGCAAATTGATGGAAATTATAGAGTTGGAAATAGCGAATATTTTATATTAGAGTCTTGTGAATATGTAGAAAGTTTCTTAAAATTTCACCCAAGAACAGAAGTTATTTTGAATATAGACAATGACCACCTTGACTATTTTAAAGACTTAGACCATATAAAAAATGCTTTTGTAAAATTTGTTGAATTACTTCCAAAAGATGGTTTATTAGTGTTAAATGCCGATGACCCTAATTGTGTTGATTTGTATAAAAATACGAATGCAAAAATTGTTACTTTTGGTATTGAAAATGAGAAATCGAACTTTATTGCGAGAAATATCACTTTTGACAACAATGGTTTTCCTCTTTTTGATGTATACAGAAATAATAGTTTTTATAAGAGCATCAAGCTTTCCGTACCAGGAATGCATAATGTTTATGATGCTCTTGCTTGTATTGCAACATGTTATGAATATGGTATAGATAAAGAAGATATAAAAGAAGGTTTATTAAAATATACTGGAGCCCACAGAAGATTCGAATTTGTTGGAAGTACAAATGGAGCAAATGTTTTCGATGATTATGGTCATCACCCAACAGAAATAAAAGCTGTATATGATGCAATGAAAAAGAAAAAATTTAATAGGTCTTGGGTTGTATTCCAACCGCACACATATAGTAGAACCAAAAATCTTCTTACAGATTTTGCTCAAGTTCTTTCTGGATTTGACAATATAATAGTAACTGACATTTATGCAGCTAGAGAATCGGATACTTTAGGTATTTCCTCTCAAAATTTGGTTGACCAAATTAATATTAATAGAGTAGGAAAAAAAGCTCTTTATATGTCTGATTTTAACGAAATTGCAAAATACATTAGAGATAGAGTTATGCCAAATGATATTGTACTAACAATTGGTGCTGGAACAGTAACAACAATCGGTCCAAAAATAGTTGGAAAATAATAATTATTAATATTTTTTCATGTTCATTTGGACATTGGTTAAAAATGCCAACAAAAAGAAAATATTCATTTTTTACCATGAATATTTTCTTTTTATTTATATTAATATCTATTATTTTCCATATTTTTCAGTTTCTATTGTTGGATATACAAATTTTTTTCCACTCTCTGTCATTTGTCCATTAGGAAAATGATTTTTATTCATTTCATTGCTTCCAACTAGGAAATATCTATGTTTTATCGAGTCCGACACATATCCAGTTCCTTTAATAACCGGGTCGTCCCAAGTTGAATCTATAGCATACCACTTTCCGTATAGTTGTACATAATTCCATTCATGTCTTTCAGTTTTTCCTTCAGAGTTTGTTGCAGTTCCACTTACTAAAACACATGGAATATCCACTTCATCTAAAATATATTTTAATGCTTCCGCATACCCCTCACAAACTGCAGATTTTTCGATTAGTGCTCCATATAAATTATACACATTGTTATTTGTTATATTTTGTTCGTAATCTAAATTATTTATAATCCAGTCGTGGGCATGCATTATTTTATTATAATCTATTCCACTTAGGCTTTTAACTATACTGTCCCTTGTTTCTTTTATTTCATTTAATATCGCATGTACTTTTTCTTTACTTTCTATGCCATTTGCCAAATAGCCATTCGAATCTGCTGGAGCAATCGACAGTGCATACGTTACTTTTTTACCATATGTAGTTTTTCTCATTTTCAAATTTATTTTTGTAACATCTATAAAAAATGTATCAACTCTGTCTAACATTAATGCATCCCATGCCGATTGAAAACTAGTATCCAACTGTTTTTCTCCATCGTTCTCATATAATACACTTGCTACTTGATTCGACAATTTTATCTCATAATTTCCAGACATCATATTTGATAAATTACTTTCAATTGCATCATATATTAATTTTGCGGTATCATCTAATTGATTATAATAATACTTATTATTTTTCACATATGCAAAATCATATTCTTTAGAATTTTTATAGTTATCATCAATAGGGACAACCATTGTATTTTGGTTTTCCGTTGTTTCTACTTTTTCTACATTTATGTATTCATCTTGTAACTGTTGTACAACATTTACTCCCTGTTCATAGCCTACTTTTATTTGTTGTTTATTGGATTGAATAACTTTATATATGTAAACTCCTAAAAGTAACACAATTAGTATTAATAAAACATTTATAATTATATACTGTCTTTTTTCTTTAGCACTGTTTCCCATAAAAATGGTTCCTTTCTTTTAAAACCCCTTAATATAACTTAATAATCGCATGAAGTGTGTTCTCGTCTTCTGACTTCATTGTTACGATATTTTGATTTTCCTCTTTTGTATATAGACACTTAAATTCATCATTTAATCGTATCTGTTTTTTATACATTATCTCTATATTATTACACTCTGGTGCTTCATATACTTCTTCTGGTAAAACCTCATAAGCATAGTCCAAATAATATAAATTGTGAATATGCTTGTTAATATCTATGTCTCTTCTTTGTGCTTTATATTCTTGCTTTCTTATTATAGTAACTGGTTCTTTTAATTTTAAAGTATAATCTTCTTCAAATACTTTTTTAGTCTCACATTGATATTTTTCAATAATTTCAGGAGTTAATTCTCTTAATTTTCCAGTGTTTATATCTACAATTGCCCACTTGCTAGTAGCAATTGCGCATAGTTCTCCGCTCTCATCGTATATCTCGTAGTCTCTATATGTAAAAATTCTATTTGAGTCTCTTCCCCATGTATTTATTGTTAATTCTTCGTTATATATAGGCCTTTTTAAAATTTTTACCTTCCAACCTAATAAAATCCAACTAAATCCTACATTTTCCATATCATTTAATCCAAAATGTATGGTCTCTGATTGCCTAGCCCCTGCATTTTCTAATATTTTTAATATTGCCTTATTAGTTATTTTATTGGAGTAACCAACATCTTCTAAATCTATTCTTGTTTTACTTGTATATATTGCCATTTTCTGCCTCTTTCTAATAATCTATCTATCATTATTATATATTATGAACAAATTATTTTCAATCAAATTTTAAAAATCTGGCACATACTCTTCTTCATGTTTTCCTAAATCTTGCATATATCCATTCTCTATATCCAACAGATATAAATATTGCTCTATTTCTGAATATTCTTTGTTTGTTAATTTTCTATTCAAATACTTATCTTCTTTGGCCTTATATGTTGGAAAATATTGTGCCATTACACTCACATATGCTCTTGAATTTACATTTTCTTTTAACCATTTTAATATGTGTTTCGAATTTTGAATGTGTCCTGGAAGTACTAAGTGTCTTATTATTACGCCTTTTTTTATTAATCCATTTTCGTCAAATTCTGGAGCTCCAACTTGATTAATCATTTCTAAAATTGCCTTTGTTGCTATTTCAAAATAGTTTGGTGCTTTTGAATATTTTACAGCAATCTCATTAGAATAATATTTTAAATCTGGCAAATATACGTCTATATATCCTTTCAGAGCCTTTATTGTTTCAACATTTTCATAACCATTTGTGTTATATATTACTGGAATTATAAGTCCTTTAGATTTTGCAATTTTTAAAGCTTCTATTATTTGATATGCATACATAGTTGGTGTTACTAAATTTATATTATTTGCTCCATTTTTCTGCTGATCTAAAAAAATATTAGCTAGTTCTTCTATAGAAACTTCTATTCCCTTTCCTTCCTGACTTATTTTATAATTTTGGCAGAATAAACAATTCAAGTTACAATTCGAAAAGAACACTGTACCAGAACCATTCTTTCCACTTATGCATGGCTCTTCATAATAATGTAATGATGCTAATGCAATTTTTATCTTATCATTACAACCACATTTTCCTATTTTCCCTTCCAATCTATTTACTTTACATCTAAAAGGACAGACTTCACATTGTCTTAATTCCTCTAACATCTTTATATTCCTCCATTTTAAGTTCAAACTAATACTACAATAAACCATTCCTACCCATTTGTCAATTTTTTCATTCAATATTATTTGACATTTTTCGTCATTCAGCGTAAAATGGATATATAAGATAAAGGGGAGAAATATAATGTTTGGACACAGAAGTGACGGCAGGAAATTAAAAACTGTTCCACCTTTTTTTAGAGTTATACCTTGTGTAATGTTGGAAAGAAACGATGCACAAGTTTATTTTAAGCAAGATATTAAATTAAAAGAATTAGATGAATACATTGATAGAAAAGCTAAAGAAGGTATAAAGCTTTCTTACATGAATATAATTTATGCAGCTATCGTAAGAATCATTGCCGAAAGGCCTTATTTAAATAGGTTTGCAATGAATGGTAGCCTATATGCTAGAAATCAAATATTTGTTTCTTTAGCAATAAAGAAAAGCTTTGCTGATGAAGGACAAGAAACAACAATAAAATTGCCTTTTACAGGAGCTGAAAATATTTTCGAAATAAAAGAAAAACTAGACAAAGCAATAGAACAAAACAAAGATTACAGTACATCTAACAATACAGACGCACTGGCAAAAGCCTTTAGTATTGTTCCAAATGGATTTATTAGGGCTGCTTTTAAATTTATCAAATTTTTAGACAAACATGGTGTCGTTCCAAAGGCAATCATTTCAGCGAGTCCATTTCATACTAGCGTATTTTTAACTAATGTTGGATCTTTAGGAATTGATAGTATTTATCATCATTTATACAATTTTGGTACAACAAGTTTATTTTTTGCAATGGGCAAAAAGAAGAAAAGTTATATTTATGATGATGATGAAATGCACGAAGAAAAATGTATTACCATAGCCTTTGTTGGTGATGAAAGAATTTGCGATGGCTATTATTATGCAACTTCTTTTAAGCAATTGTCTAAATATTTAAAGAAGCCAGAATTGTTGGAACAACCAGGAGTTGTAAAAGAAGATATAAAATAAATTTATAAAAGCTGATATATTGTTTTAGTAACATATATCAGCTTTTTATTATTTTTCTATTTCTTTTCTAAAGCTTATACCATTTTCAAGTTTTGGTAAGTCTAACATATCTAATATTGTTGCAGAAATATCTGCAAATGTGCTTCTTATTCCTAAATTCACATTTTCTTTTATATTCTTTCCATATACCAATATTGGAGTATATTCTCTAGAGTGGTCTGTGCTTGGAGTGCTTGGGTCATTTCCATGGTCTCCGGTTATAATAAGCATATCATTTTCCTTCATTTTGCTCATTATTTCTGGTAATTTCGAGTCGAAATATTCTAGTGCTCTTGCATATCCTTCAATATTATTTCTATGTCCATATAACATGTCTGTATCTACAAGATTTGTAAATATCAATCCATTAGTGTCTTTCTTTATTTCTTCAATCGTCTTTTCTATTCCATCAGCATTTCCGTTTGTGTGTATTGCACTGTCTATTCCCCTACCACTGAATAAATCTTCTATTTTTCCTATTGCTACAACATTTGTACCATTCTCATGCATTACATCTAACATTGTCTTACCAAAAGTATTAGACTCAAAGTCTTTTCTGTTGTAGGTTCTTGTAAAATTTTCTGATTTATCTCCAATAAAAGGTCTTGCAATTACAGTTCCAACATTGTACTCTGGGTTATCTAGAATTTTTCTTGTAATTCTACAAATTTCATATAATTTTTCTACTGGAATTACGTCTTCATGTGCTGCTATCTGAAATACGCTGTCTGCTGATGTGTATATTATAGGATATCCTGTTTTTATGTGTTCTTCTCCGAAGCGTTTTAAAATTTCTGTTCCAGAACCAACTTCATTGCATAAAACTCCTTTTACACCAGTTTTTTCTATAAACTCATCAATCAATTTTTTAGGAAACGCATTTGGATATGTTGTAAAAGCAGGATGCTTAATATAACCAGACATCTCCCAATGCCCTACTGGACTGTTTTTTCCATCTGCTTGTTCTTGTGCCTTTCCATATGCTCCTATTGTCTTTTCTTGTTTTTCTCCAACCTTAACCCCGTCTATATTGTATATCCCTAATTTAGCCATATTGGGAACATTTAAAGACGTATTATTGTATATTCCAGCAAATGTATTGCTTCCTTCATCTCCATACTTGTTTGCATCTGGAGCCTCTCCGACACCGAAGCCATCAAGTACCATTATGATTACTCTGTCTACCATACTTTTCCTTTCCATTGGCAAATAATCACAATTTTTGCTACGTCAAATTTCATTCAAAACGCAGTCACATACACCACGCATGCTCCCTTACCTTTTGAATTCATTTTCCTTGCCAAAATTTGATTATTTCCCAACTCTTTTATTATTTGCTTGTCAAATTATACTCATACACCTTCACATTCTTTACAAAATTATCAAATTCATTCTTGAAAATATTTATATTAAATTCATCTTTTCCTTTTAGCTCAAGCTTATATTTATCCATATTTATAAGTCCTTCTTGAGATATGTCCATTCCTAAAGGAAGTGTTTGATTATTATTTTCAAAGAATGTTATATTCGAGTAAAATACTAACTTTGTATTTTCTGGAACGTTTATTTTATATAAATACGTTTCTTTAGATGTAGAAGTTTTTTCTAGATTATCCAAAGTTTCGAATGGATTTACACTAAATTTGTCAAATCCATCTGGATCAATCTTTTCGTTGCTAGCCTTGTACAAAGATATATCATATGGAACTTCTATCTTTTCAGATTCATCTATAAGAATTTGTCTAAGTTCTTTTAATTTCTCTATAAATACGTCCATCTCTGTATTTAAATTTACATTTAAAACTTTGTACTTATCTTTTTCCGCTTCTCTATGTTGATTATTTTTTAATGTTTTTATCTTTGTCTTATCTTGGCTGATATTTCCAAAAATATCGAAATCCTTTTCTTGAATTTTATCAATATCTTTCTTGTAGTCGTCTTTTAATTGCTGCAATAAATTTGCTATTTTTGTTTCATCTGCTTTTAATAGCTTTTCCTTCGATACTATGTTTATTCCATCTAGTACAAAATTTGATGCAAACAATGCATCTTGTTCTTTATGTGTTAATTTTTCTCTTTGTTGGCTATCTATCTTACTTGCAAAATTTTCTATATCTTCTTCATAATCAAAGGTTTTTCTAAGTCCTGTACTCGTTGTTTCTTCCTCTTCTACTTCACCTTCGGCAAGCATTTTCGACTCATCTTTGTTTGCATATTTCCAAAATTCGAATATGCTCTTCTTATGCTCATCTATCTCTTCTAAAAACTCTGTTGCATTCTTTAATTTTTTATCAATATTATCAACCTTATTTTGTAAAGCCTTTAAATCTAGTTTTGCATTTTTATTATCTTTTACATTATTATCCAGTTCTTTGCCAATCTTAATAATATCTTCTACAGTATAGCTTTTAGATTCTAATTCATCATCTTTAAAATGTTCTATATTTTCTTTATCTTGACTTAAAATATCCTTTAATCTTTCTTTACTTGCAGAATGCCCCGAAACTTCTTCGTCTTTCTTGCCTTTCTTTCCCTTAAAGAAATATTTTATTCTTCCCATAAATGTTTTCTTGCACTCTAAGAAAGTAACAATCTCTTTCTCTTTTCTAAGATATTCTAGGTTTTTCTGTTCTTCTTGCTTTTGTAAATCTTTAATATCTGCTTTTACTTCCTTAGTCTCAGTCTTAACTCTTTCGTTTTCTTTTATCTTGGAAATTGACTCTTTCTTCAAGAATTCTGGCAAAGTATCATATTCAATTTTTTCATCATTATAATAAAATTCTAAGCCACCATTTTCACCAATCTTTATTTGAAATTGATAATCTTTTCTTAAATCATATGCTAAAATGAATAATGCTTTGATTAATTTATAGCATTTTGAAGCTTCTTTTTTATCTTTGAGAATAATTCTATATTGGCTTGTCATTTTATCATATATAACAGTCTCTCCAACTATTTGCAACTGAATATTTCCTTCTTCGTCTTCTATTTCATATATAGAAGGCCAATTTTTAGTGAAAAACCACAAATAATTTTCTAAATCTTCTATCTCTGATTTTTTTAATATTACTTCCGAATATTCCTCATTACTGATAGGCACAAAAATAGTGTTATCCTTTTCACTCTTGCTCTTGCACGCTTCAATCTTTTTTTTCAATAAATAAAACATCGGCGAATTATCTGTTTCGTTTGTAGAAGCAAGCATAAAATATTTATCCGCATAATCAGAATAGAATATTTGCCACTTAAAATTATTAGCAAATTTCACATCAAATGGAATTTCTTTTTGAAAAGCTTCTTGTTCCTTTTCTATTTCTTGAATATCTGACACCCTAGTCTGATTTATCATTTTTAAAAAGTATGCATACTTCTCAAGATTTTCGTTTGCCTCTGGCTTCATATATGTAAATAATGGACTGGCAAGTTTATACCTTTCCTCTAAATCATCTAGTCTGTCCTTTGGTGTAATTAATATTTCAATATCTTTTATTTTTACGTACTTATAAACTTTATATGTAGTTTCGTCGTAAACCTTTGGTACTCTATATTCAAGTGGCTCAAAATCCTTTAAAAATTCTGGAACTTCTCCTAGTTCAAAACCAATATAGTCTACCTTTTCTCTTAACATATTTAAGTTTTCTGTTGTACCTTTTACTACTTTCCTTGGCATATTTGCTCCTCCAAATTTTGCAAATTAAATTACTGAATTAGTATATCACAACTTTATTAATAATGCTATAAAAATTTATTGTATAATAAAAACTTACGCCAATTTTTCAAAAAAGAATACAAACATATTTTTTTATATGTCCGTATTCTTTTTGATTATATTTCCTATTTTGCAAATGTTTTTATTTCTTCATCTATTTTTTCTACAAAATCTTCTAGCTTCATTGCCCCAACGTCTCCGTCTTTTCTGTTACGAACTCCGACTTCTCCTGCTTCTTGTTCTT
>OGDF01006666.1_pt1 | contig 11296 bp, 8 predicted proteins | sample 1570141 | NCBI WGS metagenome assembly OGDF01 (sample SAMEA4370581, study PRJEB24528) | human gut metagenome | reverse complement strand
AACAGCCTGTAATGATCTGAATGATGTATTTATGAAATGTATGGAGATGATCCTGAAGTTATCACCGATTGGTGTGTTCTGTCTGCTGAGTCCGGTCATTGCTTCAAACGGGCCGGCGATCATCGGTTCACTCGCGATGGTACTTCTGGCTGCTTATGTATGCTACATCATCCATGCAGTAGTTGTATATTCGTTTGCAGTAAAGACAATGGGCGGAATGAGCCCGTTAAAATTCTTCAAGGGAATGCTTCCGGCAATCATGTTCGCATTCTCAAGTTCTTCATCTGTCGGAACACTTCCGATTAATATGGAATGCGTAGAAAATATGGGAGCATCCAAAGAAGTATCTTCTTTCGTACTTCCGCTGGGAGCTACGATTAACATGGACGGAACTGCAATCTATCAGGGCGTGTGTGCGATCTTTATTGCATCATGCTATGGCATCCATCTGACGCTTCCGCAGATGCTGACGATGATCCTGACTGCAACGCTGGCTTCCATCGGTACTGCAGGAGTTCCGGGAGCAGGTATGGTTATGCTCGCAATGGTACTTGCCTCAGTCGGACTTCCGGTTGACGGAATCGCACTGGTTGCCGGCGTGGACCGTATCTTTGATATGGGACGTACGGTGGTTAATATTACTGGTGATGCATCTTGTTGTATTATTGTTTCGAATATGGAACGGAAGAAAGATGCAAAGAGGGAAATTGCAAGAGGATTGTAATTTCATGCATTATAGGGTGGCTTACCCCGGGCCTGAATAAAAGTATAGGAGTGCTTTCTGCGCTGATTCGGTCATGGAGTAACTCTAGAGCAACAAAATTGTCCTAAAAGCAGCCTTGGAAAAATCAAAACTCGACATTCGTCTCAGACAATGATTTTTCCAAGGCTAACGGCCAATTTTATTACTCAAGAGTTACTAACCATGGACTCATATGCACAGAAAGCACTCCTATACTTTTATTCAGTCAGGTGTTCGCATGCCGTGATGATGAAATTAGGGGGCGTAAGGGGATGTACCTGATAATTTGTAAAAAAGGACTGCAATGTTTGGGAGGAGTGCAGTCCTAAGGAAAAAAGTTATGAAAAAGATTTAAAGTGTTCTGTTCTCTTGAACAATTACAAGTATAGAAGTGAAATGTGATGAAAGTGTGATGGAAATGGGGAGAAATTGTTAATAATTTGAGATGGGGAAATAATTTTTTACAGGTGTCTGGTTAGTTGGACACCTGTTGTGTTATCATTAGGTCATCGTTTAAAGAGTACTTGAAGAACGGATAATTTGAAAAGTATATAAGATAAAAAATAAAGTGATAAAAAACGTTTTGGTTGTCACCTTGTATACTCTTCGGTAATTTGATAGAATATAGCAAAAATATACAGATGATGAAATTAAATATTACATATGGTGTACAAATAATACAAGGAGTGCTATATGGATAAAGAAAACACAAAGAGTCAAATAACAGAGAATTTAGCACATGTGGATTATGAATCGGGAAGATGCCAGTCTATGAAGGAACATTTAGAAAATGTAGCATTTATGGCAGAAAATTCATGTTCACTAGAGGAATTGAAACCTCTGATTGCAATAATCGGAATTCTTCATGACATAGGAAAATTTGGAAGAGAGAATCAGGAAGATTTCAAGAATATTCTGGTTCAAGGTAATGAAAGTCATAAACATGGACTGGATCATTCTACCGCAGGGGGACGATTAGCTCAGGAGTTAATAAAAGAAGGATCGGTTGCAGAATTTATTAGTACGGTTATATATTTTCATCATGGCATGGGGGACTGTATTAATTTAGATAATGGTCAGGGAATCCAACAGCATCGTAACGAAAAAGAAATTGATTATGAATGGATAAAAGAAGAATTTTTCCAGACATTTCGTAAAGAAGTAGTTGATGAATATTGTAAAAAAGCAATTGAATCATACAAATATCTATACGGAAAAGTAACTTCTTTTTGTAATGAATCCAAAGCATTAAAAAGAAAATGTGGAAATGGCTATTTCTTTATGGGGATGTATTTTAGAGTAGCATTATCGTTATTAATTGATGGAGACTGGACGGACACGGCGTGCTTTTTCCAGAACGTACCATTAATAAAGAGAATTTCACTGGATGAAACGCAAAAAATTTGGCAGGAATGTATCGATAATTTTGAAGAATATATGGAACAGATGATTCGAAATAATCCTGCAAATGGTAATTTACTGAATAAGTTCCGACAGGAAATCTCAGATTCTTGCAGGCAAGCTGCGGAGACAAATCGGGATTTATATCGATTGACTGTGCCGACAGGAGCTGGAAAAACACTCAGCAGTCTTCGTTTTGCACTATACCATGCAAAAAAGATGAAAAAGCAACACATCATATACATAGCCCCATTCAACTCGATTCTGGAACAGAATGCGGAAGAAATTCGAAAAGCAGTTGGAGATTCTTCGGTAGTATTGGAACACCATTGTAATGTGATTTGTGAAGAAGGAGAAGAAGAACGGTACCGTAGTCTGACAGAAACATGGGATTCACCGATTATTGTGACGACAGCAGTACAGATTTTGAATACATTATTTTCAGATCAAAAAAGTTGTATCCGAAGAATGCATACATTGTGTAACAGCATTATCATTTTTGATGAGGTACAGGCAATTCCGGTGAAATGTATGGAATTATTCAATCTTGCAGTAAATTTTCTGTCCCAGTTCTGCGACACAACAGTAGTATTATGCTCTGCGACACAACCGACGCTGACTAAGATTAAAAATAATAATATCTGTGAATGTGAAGAGATGACCGGTACAGTGGAAAAATATGCAGAAGCTTTTAAAAGGACGAATATTATTGACGCTACAGGTTTATATCCAGGTGGAATGAAAATAAAGGATTTGAGTAATTTTACATTGGAACGAACGGAATTGTATCAGAGTACATTGATTATAGTAAATACAACGGCTTGTGCGTTAGAAATTTTTCAGCAATTAAAGAAAATATGTCCGGAAGAATATGTACTTTTTCATCTGAGTAATAATATGTGTCCACAACATAAATTAGATACGTTGGAAGCGATAAAAAGAAATTTAAAAGACCAGTCTAAAAAAGTTATCTGTGTGAGTACACAGGTCGTAGAAGCAGGAGTGAACTTTTCGTTTGGTTGTGTTATAAGGTCAAGGGCTGGATTGGATAATGTGATTCAGGCGGCAGGCAGGTGTAACCGGCACAAAGAATTAGGAAGACTGGGAGCCGTTTATATTGTAAAAATATCAAAAGATGTAGAAAAATTAGAACGTTTACATGAAATAAGAGATGCACAAAATGCATTGCAGAAGGTGTTGGATGATTTTAAATCTGAGCCAAATCAATTCAAAAATGAATTGGATTCAGAGGAAGCAATAAAGAAATATTATTCCAATTATTATTCACAGCTTAGAACAAATGAAACAAAATTTCCAGTAGATAAATATGCAACGACAATTATTGATCTGCTTGGAAAAAATGAAATTGGGAAACAACAATACAAAAGAACAAATGGAGAAGAAATTCGGACAAGATTACCACAAGCTTTTTTTACAGCGGGCAAAGTGTTTGAGGTCATATCCAATGATTATAAGACGGGGGTTGTGGTTCCATATAATGATGAGGCAAAAAAACTAATAAGTGAATTATCAGAGGAAAGATTTGATATAGAGATACAGAAAAAAATCTTAAGAAAATTACAGCGATATACAGTAGGAATATCTGAGACGAGAAAAGGAATACTTGGAAATGCCATATATGAATGTTGCGATGGAGAAGTAAGAGGATTGTGTGATGGATATTACGATGAGGAAGTAGGTGTAGTGGATGAACCGAATATGGGAATTCATTTTTTTTAGAGGAGGTGAAGAATTTGAAAAAATATAGAAATACAATCGAATTTGAAGTATATGGATCTTATGCATTATTTTCAGATCCGGTTTTGCGTGTTGGTGGTGAGAAAACAAGTTATCACATTCCAACATATGAAGCACTGAAAGGGATTACGGAGAGCATCTATTGGAAGCCATCTATAATTTGGTATATAGATGCGGTAAGAATCATGAACCCAATTCAAACAGAGACAAAAGGGATACGACCGATTGCATATAATGGTGGAAACGAACTAGCGTATTATACATATTTGAAGGATGTGAAATATCAGGTACGGGCACATTTTGAACCGAATAATAATCAACCAAAATTAAAAGAAGATAGCAGAAATGAAAATAAACATCACAATATCGCAAAAAGAATGGTACAAAGAGGTGGACGCAGAGACATTTTTCTGGGAACCAGAGAATGTCAGGCATTTGTGGAGCCTTGTGTATTTGGTGAAGGAGAAAGTTATTATGATACAATGCCGGGAGAAGTAAGCTATGGATTTATGTATCATGGAATCACTTATGCAGAAGAAGCTATTTTAGAAGAAGATCAAGACCAGATGACCGTTCGATTCTGGAGACCAGTAATGAAAAAAGGAGGAATTATTGAGTTTACAAGACCGGAAGATTGTACAGAGAAAAGGCATATCCGTCATATGGAGAAAAAGATCTTTGGAAAAGAAGAGAACAATTTTATTGGTCTGGATGAATTTACAGATGAGGAGGTGGCAGATTGAGTTATGTAAATGAGTTGATTGATTTATATAATAAGAATCAAGACAAAATAGGTGTGATTGAATACCGGGGAGATATCCCATATGTACTTCTGCCACCATTTCATACAACGGTAACAGCTCAAATAACAGTAACGATTGATCAGAATGGAAATTTTATGCGTGCTGAACTGGTTGCTCAGGATGATAAGATGACGATTATACCAGTTACTGAAAAATCGGGAAGTCGTACAGCCGGTAAAGAGCCACATCCGTTATGTGATAATTTGAGATATCTGGCAGGTGATTATAAAGATTACTATAAAGATGACGGAGTATGTAATGAACTGTATATGTCTCAAATTGAAAAATGGGAAAAATCAACATATTCTCATGAAAAAGTAAAAGCCATTTATTTGTATTTGAAGAAGGCTACGTTAATAAAAGATTTAGTTGAACAAAAGATTATAAAGTTAAATGATAATAATCAAATTGATGACAAAGAGAACATGGAGGGAATTGTTCAGACAAAAGCTTTTGTTCGATTTATTATACGTTCTACTGGTGAGAATTTACATCGAGAGATACCGGATGAATGTTGGAAGGACAGAACATTACAAGACTGTTATATCAAATATGTCCGGTCACAGGAAAGAGAAAAGGGAATGTGTTATCTGACAGGTAATATGGAATCTATTTCGTATCTTCATTCAAAAAAAATAAGGAATGAAGGTGATGGAGCAAAATTAATTTCAGCGAATGACAGTCAGAATTTTACATATCGCGGACGTTTTGCAAATAGAGAAGAAGCAGTTGCTGTTGGAAGTGAGACATCTCAGATTGTTCATAATACCTTGAAATGGATTATCAGAAAACAGGGAGCCTTTTTTGATACGATGACAATAGTTACCTGGGAGTCTGATCAGTTGAGTATGCCGAAATGGAATATGGATACTGAATCAATTATAACGGAATATGAAAATGAACAAGAAGAAAATGATTGGGACTCTTGGGACGATGACTGGTCGGAAGAAGAGGAGGTATCGGATGGTAATCCAATTACAGCAGAAAAATTTTATAAAGCATTAAACGGATATGGCAAAAAAGTAGATAACACGTCAAATATGATATTGCTTGCCTTTGATGCAGCAACCCCGGGACGGCTTGCAATGATTGAAAATGTGACATTGGATACTGCAAGATATTTGAAAAATATTGAAAAATGGCATAATGACTGTAACTGGATTCACGAAAAATGGAAGGATGGAAAAAGAATACAGTTTTGGGGAATGGTTGGAGTCAGAGATATTGCAGACATCTTGTTTGGCATTGAGAATAAAGGCAAATTATCCATAGTAGATGGAAATGGTAAGAAACTTTATGCTGAAGTAGCGAAAAGGCTACTGCCATGCATATGGTATGGAAGCAACATTCCATATGATTATGTGAATCTTGCGGTAGTAAAAGCATCGAATCCGTTGACATATAAAGAGAGAAAAAACTGGGAAAGAGTCTTAACCTTAGCTTGTTCAATGGTAAAGAAGAATGAAAAAGACAGAAATAAGGAGGAATGGAACGTGGCATTAGATAAGAGCGCAAAGGTCAGGAGCTATCTATATGGCAGATTGTTAGCAGTGGCAGATAGAATTGAATATATGACATATGATGCAAAAGATAATGGAAGAATTACAAACGCAAAAAGATATATGAGTACATTCTCCCAGAGACCGTATGAAACATGGAAAGTAATAGAAGAAAATATTCAACCATATCTGGCAAAACTGGATGTAGTAAAAAGAAAATACTACGAGAATTTATTAAGTGAAATTTGTAATCTGTTTGATATAGATAAATTCAAGGAAAATAAGAAATTGGATGGTTTGTATTTACTTGGATTTCACAGTCAGGAATATGATTTGAGATTCAAAAAAGAAAATTCAGAAGAGAAGAAAGAGGAGGAATAGACATGAGTGAGTTAAAAGGAAAAATTGATTTTACGTTATTTATCAGTGCAACCAATGCTAATCCGAATGGAGATCCGTTGAATGGAAACCGCCCTCGTATCAATATGGACGGATATGGAGAAATCTCTGATGTATGTATTAAAAGAAAGATAAGAAACCGTCTTCAGGATCGGAATCAGAAGATATTTGTTCAATCAGATGACAGAACAGATGATTCGTACACAAGCTTAAAAGATCGTGCAGATAGTTGCGAAGAATTAAAGAAAGAGATGAGCAATAAGAAAAGTGCAAATCGTGATGTATGTGCTGCAATTGCATGCAATGAATGGTTTGACGTAAGAGCATTTGGACAGGTATTTGCATTTAAGGGGATTCCAGTATCTTTTGGTGTAAGAGGACCAGTATCAATTCATCAGGCGGTAAGCTTATCGCCAATTGATATTGTTAGTATGCAGATTACCAAGAGCGTAAATAGTGAGTCTGGAAAAGAAAGTAAAGCATCGGATACGATGGGAATGAAACACAGAGTTGGATTTGCGGTATACAAAGTAATGGGAAGTGTGAATGTACAACTTGCAGAAAAGACCGGATTTAGTCAGGAAGATGCGGAAGAGTTAAAAGAAGCATTAAAAACATTGTTTGAAAATGATGCATCTTCGGCAAGACCAGAAGGAAGTATGGAAGTGCGTAGAATATATTGGTGGCAGCATGATGAAAAAACACCGGCAATTTCCAGTGGAAAGATTCAGAGAGGATTTACAATTAAAGAAAGAACGAGTCATCCAAAAGAATTTGAGGATTATGACATTTCTTGGAACGTAGAAGGTTGCAAAGAACCGGAGGTATTTTAAATTTGTATAATGAAGAAAACTTTCTTCAATTATCCGGAATTCAACATTTTTCGTTTTGCAGAAGGCAGTGGGCACTTGCCTATATAGAGATGCAATGGCAGGAAAATGTCAGAACAGTAGAAGGAAAGATCCTACATGAAAATGCTCATGATGCAGGCCTGAAAGAGAAAAGAGGAGATCTGATTATCGTAAGAGCAATGCCGATTCACTCCCGGGAATTGGGAGTGAGCGGCGAGTGTGATGTGGTGGAATTTCATAAAGCTCAGGAGGGAATCAGTTTATCGGGAAAAGAAGGACTTTATAAAGTAGTTCCGATTGAGTATAAAAGAGGAAAACCAAAAACCGATGATTCGGATATTTTACAAGTAGCAGCTCAGGCATTATGTTTAGAAGAAATGTTATGTTGTACGATACCATACGGATATATTTATTATGGAGAAACGAGGCATCGTACAAAAATAGAATTTACAGAGGAGATACGGGTAAAAGTCAGAAATACATTTGCCGAAATGCATAAGTATTATGAACAACGTTATACTCCGAAAGTGAAAACAAGCAAAAAATGTAATGCCTGTTCATTGAAGGATATTTGTCTGCCAGTTTTAAATAAGAAAAAATCAGTTTCCGGATATATTGATAGGATGCTATCGGAAGAGGAAAACATATGAAGAGGCTTTTAAACACGTTATATGTAACATCGGGAAACAAATATCTTTCTTTAGATGGAGAAAATGTTGTGGTATTGGAAGAACAACAAGAAATAGGAAGAATCCCATTACATAATTTACAGGCAATTATTACATTTGGGTATACAGGAGCAAGTCCGGCTCTTATGGGAGCATGTACACAACGAAATATAGATCTGTCCTTTATGTCGGGAAATGGAAGATTTCTGGCAAGAGTGACAGGTGAAGTAAAAGGAAATGTTACATTAAGAAAGCAACAGTATAGAATTAGTGATAATAAAGAAGAAAGTGCACGGATAGCCAGAAATTTTATCCTAGGCAAAGTATATAATTCAAGATGGATTTTAGAAAGAGCTACAAGAGATTATGCAATGCGTCTGGATGCTGATAGGTTAAAGAAAAAGTCAGCATTTTTGGCGCAAAGTATAGGAAAAATCAGAGTATGTGAAAAATCAGACGAATTATTAGGTTTGGAAGGAGAAGCAGCTTCTGTATATTTTTCAGTATTTGATGATTTGATATTACAACAAAAAGAGGACTTTTATTTTAATGGAAGAAATAAGAGACCGCCGTTAGATAATGTGAATGCAATGTTGTCATTTGGATATTCTTTATTGGCAGGAATGTGTGGAGGAGCTCTTGAAGCTGTAGGTTTAGATCCTTATGTAGGATTTTTCCATACGGACCGTCCGGGAAGAATGTCTCTGGCGTTAGACCTTATGGAAGAATTTCGAAGCGTTATGGTGGATCGATTTGTGCTAACATTAATCAATAAGAAAATTATGAAAGAAAAATATTTCATAAAAAAAGAAAATGGTGCGGTAATTATGACTGATGATGGAAGAAAAGCATTTTTATCGGCCTGGCAAAATAAAAAGCAAGAAATGATAAAACATCCATTCTTAGATGAAAAAATAGAATGGGGAATGGCTCCGTATGTACAAGCTATGTTACTGACCAGATATTTAAGGGGAGATTTAGACGAATATCCACCGTTCTTCTGGAAGTAGGTGATGGAATGCTGGTTTTGATTACATATGATGTAAATACCCAGACATCTGCTGGGAAAAGGCGATTAAGAAAAGTAGCAAAAGAATGTACAAACTATGGAACTCGTGTGCAAAATTCTGTATTTGAATGTCAAATGGATGCAACAAAATGCAGGCAGGTAAAACATATCTTAGAGGATATTATAGATAAAGACGTTGATAGTTTGCGGTTTTATTATCTAGGTGATAAGTATAAAAATAAGGTAGAACATATTGGCGCAAAACCTGGATTTGATGTTACGGATACTTTGATATTTTAGTGCGAATGATAAGCGCACAGAAATCTTCTGGGAGATTCGCACCGGAAAATGGTGTGTTTTTCCAGAAGAAAAGTAAATAGGAATTAGAAAAAATATAAATTTTTAACGTATTATATTCAAAGGGTATAATACGTGCAGTTTTAGACAGAGTGTTTTTGTTTAAAATTGCTGTCATCCTCCTTGTGAGGATGTGAGTTGAAAAGTTTTATGCGGCTTACACTTTATATCACGCTCTGTCATCCTCCTTGTGAGGATGTGAGTTGAAAAATCTTTAGCAGTATCAAACCAATGATCTGTTGCGTCATCCTCCTTGTGAGGATGTGAGTTGAAAAATTGTCGGTTCAGTTTGTTCAGTCTTTTCGCCTTGTCATCCTCCTTGTGAGGATGTGAGTTGAAAAATATCTTACATATTGGATTTTCCCACCATTGCATGTCATCCTCCTTGTGAGGATGTGAGTTGAAAAGAATCCGGCTGAGCTTGATTACCAGGATTGGGTGGTCATCCTCCTTGTGAGGATGTGAGTTGAAAAATCCATGTCCGCTCTGATTTTCAGGATCTCCATGTGTCATCCTCCTTGTGAGGATGTGAGTTGAAAAACGTCCTTTTACGTATACTGTGCAGTTTTCTACCGTCATCCTCCTTGTGAGGATGTGAGTTGAAAAGTCGCTGCAAAGCCTGGGTGGAAAGCACCCCATGTCATCCTCCTTGTGAGGATGTGAGTTGAAAATCTGTCCCTTCGCCGAATTTTCCAAGTCCCTCGGTCATCCTCCTTGTGAGGATGTGAGTTGAAAAGTACCGATTCCGGACAAGCTAAGAGATGTATTAAGTCATCCTCCTTGTGAGGATGTGAGTTGAAAAAGTAAACACAAAACAGGCACATCCGGCAACGTCGTCATCCTCCTTGTGAGGATGTGAGTTGAAAAGCTTACATCCTCTACCAAGCATTCCACAAACATGTCATCCTCCTTGTGAGGATGTGAGTTGAAAAAAGTCTTTCGATCTGAGAGACGATATACCGGATCCGTCATCCTCCTTGTGAGGATGTGAGTTGAAAAACGTTAATCTGACTAAGCAGATCCGAAAGAAAAGTCATCCTCCTTGTGAGGATGTGAGTTGAAAAAACATAGACCCGCATACGTTTAGTGCGTTGTGGTGTCATCCTCCTTGTGAGGATGTGAGTTGAAAAGTAAATTCTGTTATGTTTGAAAAGACCTGTGACTGTCATCCTCCTTGTGAGGATGTGAGTTGAAAATGTCTACTTCCCACTTCTACTTATGTGCAGTGGAGTGTCATCCTCCTTGTGAGGATGTGAGTTGAAAAGCAGATGAAACAGAACTTCTTGAGGGTGCGGCGGCGTCATCCTCCTTGTGAGGATGTGAGTTGAAAAGAATTTTAACAATGTGAAAAAGACATTCCTTACCGGTCATCCTCCTTGTGAGGATGTGAGTTGAAAAGAGAAGAACATTCCGATCAAGTCTATGAACGTGGTCATCCTCCTTGTGAGGATGTGAGTTGAAAAAACACTTATACAGATCACACAATTCCAGTACACTGTCATCCTCCTTGTGAGGATGTGAGTTGAAAATTTAATAGAGATTTATAAACGATAGATTCTTCCGTCATCCTCCTTGTGAGGATGTGAGTTGAAAAGAGAATGATGTAAAAATGTATGGTACTCAAGTATAGCCCTTTTTATGAGAAAAATAGTTCCAAGTAACGATATGAATTCAATTTATGTTATGCGAAAAAGGGGAGAATTGAAAGAATATAAGTTACAGTTTCTTAGCATTAAAAAAGGACTGCATTATTAGGGAGGAGTGCAGCCCTGAGGAAAAAGTTATGAAAAAGATTTAAAGTGTTTGTTC
>OGDF01006664.1_pt1 | contig 11302 bp, 10 predicted proteins | sample 1570141 | NCBI WGS metagenome assembly OGDF01 (sample SAMEA4370581, study PRJEB24528) | human gut metagenome | reverse complement strand
CCGTTACAGGAGCTTTGCTTCTGGGCGGCTGCGGCAGTGAAAAAACAAAAACATATGAGCAGGCGGGTAAAGATCTTTCTCAGGGAAGCTACAAGTATGCCCTGGAGGAGTACCAGAGTTCTATCCAGAACGGGGTAAAACTGGCACAGTCCTACCGTGGGGCGGGGATTGCAAGCCTGCGTCTTGGCAAATATGAGGATGCGGTGAATAATTTTACAGAGGCATTGGGCTGTGACCGGGTAAGTAAAAGCCTGCGCAGGGATATTTTGTCTTACCGTGCCACCGCAGAGCTGAAAGCTGGAAATTATGAGGACGCCATGGCAGACTGCCAGACATTAGGAGAAGATTTTTCCATGGATGCCAGCAGTTATTTCCTTACCGGAAAAGTTGCCCTTGCCATGGATTCCTACGAGGAAGCGGCATCGAACTTTAAGCAGGCCTATGGAGAAGATTCCACCTATGATATGGCGATCGAGATCTATGAGGCATATCTGGACAAGGATATGGAAGCGGACGGAACCAGATATCTGGAGGCTGCCCTTTCTTCTGAGGCCAAGGACGCGCAGGATCACTGTGACAGAGGCCGCGTTTACTATTATATGGAAGATTACAGCAATGCAAAAAAAGAGCTCCTGGAAGCAACCAAGAAGGATAATACGGAAGCTCTTCTTCTCCTGGGAATGGTATATCTGGCTCAGGATGATGTGGAAAATGCCCAGGCAATGTATAAACAGTATATTTCCGCAGTGGGAGATTCCGCCAAGGGATATAACGGCCTGGCACTGTGTGATATCCGGAATGGGGATTATGATTCTGCTCTTGATAACATTACAAAAGGTCTCCCGACTGCTACCACAGACGAGATGCAGAGCCTTCTGTTCAACGAGATCGTAGCCTATGAGAAAAAACTGGATTTTGCCACCGCACTGACCAAGGCACAGGAATATGTTGATATGTTCCCGGAAGATTCCGCTGCCAAAAAAGAGCTGGCTTTCCTGAAAACCAGAACGTCTTCGGAGGGCTGATATGGAATATTTTGAGGAAATACAGGACCGGGTCATCCTGATCGGGGTTCAGGCAAATCTGGGGGATGACATGGAAGAATCCCTGGATGAGCTTGGAGAGCTTGCGGCTACAGCAGGTGCATACGTTGCTGGCAGGATCATCCAGAACCGCGAGGCAATACATCCTGGCACCTATATCGGAAAAGGCAAGATCGAGGAGGTAAAAGGCCTTCTCTATGCCCTGAATGCCAACGGTGTGATCTGTGACGATGAGCTTTCTCCTGCTCAGATGAACAATCTGGAGCGGGAACTGGAATGCAAGGTTATGGACCGTACCTTGCTGATTCTTGACATTTTTGCGAAGCGTGCCGTGACAAGCGAAGGTAAGATCCAGGTAGAGCTTGCACAGCTCCGTTACCGTTCTGCACGTCTTGTGGGACTTCGTTCTTCTCTCTCAAGGCTTGGAGGAGGAATCGGTACCAGAGGTCCCGGTGAGAAGAAACTGGAGACAGACCGCCGTCTGATCCGAAACCGGATCTCCGCACTGAAGCAGGAACTTTCCCAGGTGGAAAAGCACAGGGAACTGCTCCGTTCCAGAAGAGCGGCAGGAAATCTGAAGACTGCGGCTATTGTCGGCTACACCAATGCGGGAAAATCCACGCTTCTGAATACACTGACCGGTGCGTCGGTGCTTTCGGAGGATAAGCTTTTTGCCACGCTGGACCCGACCACACGTCTTCTGACACTGGATGACGGACAGCAGCTTCTTCTTACGGATACTGTAGGATTTATCCGGAAGCTTCCCCACAATCTGGTAGAAGCCTTCAAGAGTACCCTGGAAGAAGCCAAATATGCGGACTACATCATTCATGTGGTAGATGAGTCCAATCCCCAGGCGGAGATGCAAATGCATATCGTATATGAGACCCTGAAAGAGCTGGGCGTCCTTGGGAAAAAGACGATCACACTTTTTAACAAGCAGGACCGTGTTTCCGGGGAAAGTCTCCGGGATCTCCGTGCAGATCATACGCTGAAGATTTCCGCACGGACAGGAGAAGGACTTGAAGAATTTAAGGAACTGCTCTCTGAGATCCTTGCAGAAGGCCAGATTTATATGGAGCGGCTTTTTCCGTATTCGGAGGCCGGTCAGATCCAGCTGATCCGTGAGTATGGACAGCTTCTTTCGGAAGAGTATACAGAAGGCGGAATTGCTGTAAAAGCAAGGGTTCCGCGGGAAATCTATCCGAAAGTTACATAATGTTAAAAAAACTACTCAGTACCATATATAGTACCGTGAACAAAATGGACACTATATATGGTGCTTTTTGTGTTGACGCAAAGGAGTGTGTCTGATACAATAAGCCTACAGCGCTTTGAACATAGATCGTGAAACGGGGTATGTTCATGGGCAGGTAAGTGAGGCGGAATAAGAGAGTCCGCTTTATAAATACATGCATGAGGGAGGCATTTTCTTATGTTTCAGGTAGTAAAAAGAGACGGTGAATTAGACGAATTTAAAATGGGGAAGATCACCGCAGCCATTGATAAGGCGTTTGATGCCAAGGGCAAGAATTACAGTCCGGATATGATCGACCTTCTGGGACTTCGTGTTACTGCGGATTTTCAGAATAAGATCGAGAACAACCGGATCTCTGTGGAGGATATCCAGGACAGTGTGGAGAACGTACTGATCCAGGCAGGATATTCCGATGTTGCCAAGGCGTATATCCTTTATCGCAAGCAGCGTGAGAAGATCCGCAATATGAAATCTACCATCCTTGACTATAAAGAAATCGTAAACAGCTATGTAAAGGTTGAGGACTGGCGTGTAAAAGAGAACTCAACAGTAACCTATTCTGTAGGAGGACTGATCTTAAGCAACTCCGGAGCTGTTACTGCCAATTACTGGCTGTCTGAGATCTATGACAATGAGATCGCGGAGGCACACAGAAATGCGGATATCCATATCCACGATCTGTCCATGCTGACCGGATACTGTGCAGGATGGTCCCTGAAACAGCTGATCCGTGAGGGCCTTGGCGGAATCGAGGGTAAGATCACTTCCGCACCGGCCAAGCATTTAAGCGTGCTCTGTAACCAGATGGTAAATTTCCTGGGTATCATGCAGAATGAGTGGGCAGGCGCACAGGCATTTTCATCCTTTGATACCTATCTGGCTCCTTTTGTAAAGGTGGACAACCTTTCTTATCCGGAAGTGAAGAAATGCATTGAGTCTTTTGTATATGGGGTGAACACACCGAGCCGCTGGGGAACCCAGGCACCGTTTTCCAATATTACACTGGACTGGACTGTTCCGGATGACCTTGCAGAACTTCCTGCCATCGTAGGCGGCAAGGATATGGACTTCAAGTATAAAGACTGCAAGAAAGAGATGGATATGGTCAATAAGGCATTTATCGAGACCATGATCGAGGGAGATGCCAACGGACGTGGATTCCAGTATCCGATCCCGACTTATTCCATCACAAAGGAATTTGACTGGTCCGATACCGAGAATAACAGACTTCTCTTTGAGATGACTTCCAAGTACGGTACTCCGTATTTTTCCAACTACATCAACAGTGATATGAAACCGAGCGACATCCGCAGCATGTGCTGCCGTCTCCGCCTGGATCTCCGTGAGCTCCGCAAAAAGAGCGGCGGTTTCTTCGGTTCCGGTGAGAGTACAGGTTCTGTAGGTGTTGTAACTATCAATATGCCACGTATCGCATATCTTTCCAGAACACCGAAGGAATTTTATCAGCGCCTGGATCACATGATGGATATCTCCGCGAGATCTCTTCACATCAAGAGAGATGTGATCAGCAGACTTCTGGATGAGGGACTGTATCCGTATACCAAGAGATATCTTGGAAGTTTTGAGAATCATTTTTCCACCATCGGTCTTGTGGGAATGAACGAAGCGGGCTTAAATGCATGCTGGCTGAAAAAAGACATGACAGATCCGGAGACCCAGAAGTTTACGAAAGAGGTTCTGGAGCATATGAGAAACCGTCTTTCTGACTATCAGGAGCAGTATCCGGGAGAGCTTTTCAATCTGGAGGCAACACCGGCGGAATCCACCGCATACCGCCTTGCCAAACACGACAGAAGCCGTTATCCGGATATCAAGACAGCAGGAAAAGAGGGCGATACTCCGTATTACACAAACAGCTCCCATCTGCCGGTTGATTATACCGCTGATATTTTTGACGCACTGGATATACAGGATGATCTGCAGACTCTGTATACATCCGGAACTGTATTCCACGCATTCCTGGGAGAGAAACTTCCGGACTGGAAGGCAGCAGCGTCTCTGGTACGTAAGATCGCAGAGAATTATCGCCTGCCGTATTACACCATTTCTCCGACCTATTCCGTATGTCAGGAGCATGGCTACATCAGCGGAGAGCATTTCACCTGTCCGAAATGTGGAAAGAAGGCTGAAGTTTACAGCCGTATCACCGGCTACTACCGTCCGGTACAGAACTGGAATGATGGTAAGACACAGGAGTACAAGAACCGTACCCTCTATGATATTACCCACTCCCAGTTGAAAAAGGTACACACCAGCATGATGACCATGAAAGGCGACGAGGTTGAGATCCAGCCGGTGGCATCGCACAAATATCTCTTCACGACCAGCACCTGTCCAAACTGCCGTATGGCAAAGAAAATGCTGGAAGGTGAGGAACTGGAGATCATCGATGCCGAGCAGAATCCCGAACTTGTTAAGCAGTACGGGATCCGTCAGGCGCCTACACTTGTGATCACTGACGGAGCGCAGGTTAAGAAGTATGTGAATGCTTCTAATATACAGAAGTATGTGGATGAAGAACTGGATTGAGCTCTTTCAAAATAACTGCAAGTAAAAAATGTATAGCTGGACGCATGTCTGTTGGATGTGTGTCCGGCTTTTTTATATGTTATTTTTGTTTTTTATGTTGGGGATTTTTGTTTTGGAAAAGGTGGTTGACATTTCTTATCAGGATGGTATACTTATATTCGAAATTTAGCGATTAAAAGCGTTACGCTTTAATGTGTGAATGCAAACGTATCGCTGTGATACAGCGGGGGAAATCCGGGAATTGTTTCCCGGCGGAAATTTGCGAGGGGGAAAGCGCTCGGAGTTGCGAAGCCCGCGTATTTCCCCCTCGCGCTCCCCCTTTCTGGGCACGCTTTTTTAGAGCGTACGTTGTGGTGTGTGTGACGTTTTTGGTGGGGCGATGGATTCGACAGTATCGAGGACGCCAGGCTGAGCCGATGGATGAGGGCGGACGGGAAAGCGGCCCGCGTAGCGGGCCTGTTCCCTGTGTTTTTGGTAGAAGAGTGTTTGTGAATATGATTAAGTGTGTCATTATAATGGGGGATATGATGTAATATGGATGCTTAAATTATGGGATATTGTATTAGTATTTGTCAGTAATGAGATAACAGTAGAACATCCACTCATATCGGCACAACCTACAACAACCAACACCGTAGAATACATCACCTCACCAGCAAAGCAACACATTCCACAGCGCAGAACAGCGGCGTGGCCGGGAGGGGTGGAGCGCGAGAGCATGGCCTTCGCAACTATGAATGCTTCCCCTCCTCGCAACTGCCGCATGCAAAATGCTCCCGCCGGAAGGAGATATACCTGCCGCATGCGAAATGCTCCCGCCGGAAAGGGAATCCACCGTATGTGGAAATGCTCCATCCCGGAAGGGAATCCGCCACATGCGAAATGCTCCACCCTGGGAAGGGATTCACTTCCCGCAAATTTCATGCTAAAATAAAAAAATAAGAAAAGAATAAAAAGAAAAGAGGAAACACATCATGGTAAAACAGAACATCGTCTTCGTAGAAAACACCCCAGGGAGTCTTCAGAAAGTTACAAAGATTCTTGCAGAGAATCAGATCGACATCTACGGCTTCGGCTGCTTCGACGCACCGGAATTCGCAAACTTCCGTATGGTATGCGATGATCCGGAAAAAGCAGATCAGATCATGGCTGAAAACGGATACATGACCCGTATCACTCAGGCCATCCTGGTGGATCTTCAGGATGAGATCGGCGGCCTGGACAAACTTTTAAGTGTCATGGGCGACAGCAACGTAAACCTTCACTACATCTACACCTTCTTCCACAGAGGCCTGAAAGTCCCGGTAGCGATCATGCACTGTGAGGATCTTCTTGTTGCAGAGAGTGTTCTCCGTAACAATGGCTTCAAGGTTCTGAACCGCCTGGTAGATCCGGATGGAGCGGAAGAAGCGTAAACATAAAAAGGACGAACAGGAATGAAGTATCGTATTTTTATTGTAGAAGATGACGAAACAATCGCGAATCTTCTGAAAAAACATCTCAGTTCCTGGGGATATGAAGTTTTTCTGGCTGAGGATTTTTCCAATGTACTGCAGGAATTTGCGGGGAAAGATCCTCAGCTTGTTCTTCTGGATCTGAAACTTCCCTTTTATAACGGCTTCCACTGGTGTGAGGAAATCCGAAAAGTTTCCCAGGTGCCGGTGATCTTTATCTCCTCCGCAGCCGACAATATGAACATGGTCATGGCCATGAGCCGTGGAGCAGATGATTTTATCGCCAAGCCTTTTGACATGGATGTACTGGTAGCCAAGATTCAGGCAATCCTCCGCAGGACCTATTCCTTTAGAAATCCGGGAAATGTACTGGAACATAAAGGAGCAGTGCTCAACCTTTCCGGGGCTACGCTGACCTGGAACGGGGTGGAGCTGGAACTGACCAGAAATGAACTGCGTATCCTGGAGCTGCTTTTTTCCCAGGCAGGCAGACCGGTATCCAGAGATGCCATTATGACCAAACTGTGGGAAAGTGACAGCTTTGTGGACGACAACACCCTGACTGTAAACATTACACGCCTTCGAAAAAAGCTGGAGGCAGCAGGCCTTGTGGATTTTATTATCACGCGAAAAGGTTTGGGCTACATGGTGTGAGGTTTTTATGGAATTATTACGCGCATATTTGAAACAGACAAAAATTTTTCTCATTGCCTTTGTTTTTGCGGTGGCTGCATCGGCAGCAGTGGTCTGCCTGTACCAGCTTCCCGCTGAGGCAGTGATCTATATGGCAGTTCTGTGGCTTGGAGCAGGAGCTGCCGCTTTTTTATATGGGTATGTCCGCTACCGGCAGAAGGCTCAGACGCTCTGCCTGGTGGAAAAAGCTCCGGAGATCAATCTGGATCGTCTGGACGAGACCACCGATGAGGTGGAACTTCTTTACCGGGAGATCATCCGCAAGCTGGACGGCATGCGGATGGAGGTGGAGACAGAACGGCATCGTTCCCTGGAAGAGATGACGGATTACTATACCATGTGGGCACATCAGATTAAGACGCCGATCTTTGCCCTGCGTCTGCTGCTTCAGGAGGAACCGGAGCGGAACCGGGAATCCCTGGCACAGCTTTTTCGCATTGAACAGTATGTAGAGATGGTGCTGGGCTACCTTCGAACAGAAGACATGTCCGCAGACCTGAAGCTTGCCCGGTCTTCTCTGGATCGGATCATCCGGGAACAGATCCATAAATATGCAGGGATCTTTGTGGCAAAAAAACTCTCGTTGTCCTATGAGGGGACAGATGCGACCGTTCTCACCGATGAAAAATGGCTCGGTTTTGTCATCGGGCAGATTCTTTCCAATGCGCTGAAATATACAAGAACGGGCGGCATTGAAATCTGGCTGGAGGATGAGCGTGGAAACCGGACATCGAATACAGCACCGGCAATCCTTGTCATCGCAGACACCGGCATCGGAATCCAGGCAGAAGACCTTCCACGGATCTTCGAAAAAGGCTACACAGGAGTTAACGGCCGGGAGGACAACCGGGCCACCGGGATCGGACTGTATTTAAGCCGGAAGATCCTGAAAAAGCTGGGCCATGAGATCACTGTGGATTCCCAGGTGGATAAAGGTACGGAAGTCCGGCTGAGCCTGTGGAAAAAAGAGCTGGAGATGTATTGAAATTTTTTTGCAGAAGCCAACCTTACATAAATGTAAGCTTCCCCCACAAAATGTAAGCCACTTCGATGGCAGCCGCCGGAGAATTTTCTTATACTGAAAACATAATATAGCGACACAGGTAATTCCTGTATCGGATTCAGTCACTTATAGTATTTCCATAAATTCCTGCATCAAGTTCAGCACGTCATGCTCTGAACAACTTTCTTTTGATGCATTGATTCCTGGGACTGCTATAGAATGTGATGCACGAATTCCCTGGAACGCTGCAAACACAGATAAGAAAGGAATTGGCATATGGCATTACTGGAAGTAACAAATGTAAAAAAGATATACAGCACCCGCTTCGGCGGAAACAAAGTACAGGCACTTTCCAATGTGACTTTTTCAGTGGAAGAGGGGGAATATGTGGCGATCATGGGAGAGTCCGGTTCCGGAAAAACAACGCTTCTGAACATTCTGGCAGCCCTGGATCGCCCCACATCCGGTGAAGTTCTTCTGGAAGGAAAAAGCATCACCCACCTGACAGAAAAAGAGATTTCCGTATTTCGTCGGAAAAACTTAGGCTTCGTATTCCAGGATTTTAACCTTCTGGACACCTTCAGTCTCCGGGATAACATCTATCTTCCCCTTGTGCTGGCAGGCGAAGATTATCAGGAGATGGAACAGAAGATCCGCCCCATTGCAAAAGCCCTTCACATTGACCAGCTTCTGGAAAAATTTCCCTACGAGGTTTCCGGCGGACAGAAACAGAGGGCGGCAGTTGCAAGAGCGCTGATCACAGATCCCAGGCTGATCCTTGCGGACGAACCAACCGGAGCGCTGGACTCCCGTGCGGCGTCCGATCTTCTTTCCATGTTCAATGAAGTGAATCAGGAAGGCCAGACCATTCTCATGGTAACCCACAGTGCACAGGCAGCCAGCCATGCATCCAGAGTTCTTTTTATCAAGGACGGACAGGTGTTCCACCAGATCTACCGTGGCACAAAAACGAGACAGGAAATGTACCAGATGATCGCAGATACCCTGACGATCCTTACGACAGGCGGTGAGAGCCATGCGTAGAGGACTGTTTGGAAAACTGGCAGTACAGAACATCCGCAACAACCGGAGCACCTATATTCCCTATATGCTTACCTGCATTTTCTGTATTGCCATGATGTATATGATGGAATTTCTGCGGGACTGTCCCACATTGGAGAAAGCAGTGCCCCAGGCATCAGAAGTGCGGCTGATCGTGGGAACCGGTGAAGTGGTTGTTGGAATTTTCTGTGTCATCTTTCTGATCTACAGCAACAGTTTTCTTATGAAACGGCGCCAGAAAGAGATTGGACTTTATAACATTCTGGGCCTGGAAAAAGGCCATATCGGAAAAGTGATGTTTCTGGAAACGATCATGACGTCTCTGCTTTCTCTGGCAGCAGGTATCGGGTTTGGAATCCTTGGAAGCAAGCTTTCGCTGCTTTTGCTTTTCCGTTTTCTTCATGTTCCGGCGGTATTGGGATTTTATGTTTCCATTACTGGAATCCTGTTTTGTATCGCAGGATTTGGAGGGATTTTTCTTGTGATTCTGGCACTGAATCTTACCAGAGTAAGAATGAATAATCCGGTAGAACTTCTGAAAGGCGGAAACACAGGAGAGAAGGAGCCCCGGGCAAAATGGCTCATGGCATTTCTGGGTGTGATCTGTCTTGGCGTGGGATATTATCTGGCAGTAACCACGGAATCTCCGATCCAGGCGATTTTTATTTTTCTTCTGGCGGTAATCCTGGTCATGGCAGGAACGTATCTTCTTTTTACAGCAGGAAGTATTGTGATTCTGAAACTGCTTCGAAAGAACAAAAAGTTCTACTATAAAACCAGCAACTTTATCAGTGTTTCCGGCATGATCTACCGTATGAAACAGAATGCGGCAGGCCTGGCAAGTATCTGTATCTTAAGTACTGGCGTACTCTTGCTCCTTTCCATGACTGTGTCCCTGTATTTTGGAATGGGGGACATTATGGTGAACCGGTATCCTTTTGATACGGATGCCCAAATCTCCGGTATCAGCCAGGAACAGAGTGAACAGTTTAAGAAGGTTTTTGCACAGGCAATCGAAGATTATCAGGTGCCGGCAGAAAAAACAGTGACTGAAACGTATCTCGAGATCGGCTGCAAGCAGGGAAAAAACGGCATTATGATCGGACAGGCCTACAGTTACTCGGAAGATGGGAATTCCGTAGACCTGTATACAATCCGCCAGTCTGAGTATGAGAAACTTACCGGGGAAAAAACAGATCTCCACGATGGCGAGATCTTTGCCTGGTATCCGTCTGAAAGGGAAACAGACACATTAAAAATTGATGACTGGGATTTTGCAGTAAAGAAATGGCTGGAAAAAGCACCTTTAAGTGCGATGACCAATCTGGTTTCCAATATGGCGGCAATTGTTGTAACGGATTCGGACTTTGAGTATATTGACGGGCTCCGGACAAAGATGTACGAAGGACTTGATGCCTACGAGGCGGGAAAAGATCTCACAGTTCATCTTGGTGTAGATATCCGTGGCAGCAGTGAGGAAAAGATCCGGTATGGCCAGGCTGTTTATCAGGCGCTGAAAGATTACTGCCACAGTGATGGTTTTTCTGAGAATACCATCGTGATCGGTGGTGTCCGCCAGAGTGAGTATGAAACTTATTATGTGGATAATGGAAGTATCCTGTTTATTGGAATCTTTCTGGGAGCACTGTTCCTTATGGGAACGGCGATGATCATTTATTATAAACAGATCTCCGAAGGCTACGAAGATCAGGGAAGGTTCCAGATTATGCAGAAAGTGGGCATGAGCCGCAGAGAGGTAAAAGGTGCCATCCGCAGACAGATCCTTCTGGTATTTTTTATCCCGCTTGTGATGGCGATGGTGCATATTTCCATGGCATTTCCGCTGATCCGCCGGCTCCTGCTGCTGTTTGGAATGGCCAATACAAAACTGTACGTGGGTTGTACAGCAGGAACGGTTCTGGCCTTTGCTCTGGTCTATGGACTGATCTACTCCATGACAGCCAGATCTTACTATAAAATCGTAGAAAAAGCATAAAATCAGGGAAAAAGCACAGCTGTGTTTGCTGCGAAGTATTGAAGTTTTGATATGGCAATGCTACAATAAAAGAGCGTGTCAGGAGACGTGTAAAGGGTTTCCGGGCACGCTATTTACGTGTGCAACCGGGTTCGTGACAGTACAGGATCAGGCCGTAAACGCGGATGATCTTATGTGCCTGGCTAACATACATACAATGGAGGAAATCGATGAAAAGAGAAAGTTTCAGAAAAGGTATGAAGG
>OGDF01006662.1_pt1 | contig 11308 bp, 9 predicted proteins | sample 1570141 | NCBI WGS metagenome assembly OGDF01 (sample SAMEA4370581, study PRJEB24528) | human gut metagenome | reverse complement strand
CCCAATCACCCAAGAGCTACGCAAAATATAGTGAGAGGGACAGCAAGCGACCGCCAAATCTCCGGCAGCCTTAGTTTGACCATATACAGAAAGCGGGGAAAACGGCTCGTCTTCGAAATGCAGAGAACGAGACCCATCGAAAACATAATCGGAACTGATATGAACGAGCGTTAGACCATATTTTGTGCAGACTCGAGATAATAAAGCGGGAGCGGTAGCATTAGCCCTCCAGCACGTGATTCTTCCCTCGGGCGTCTCTGCTTTGTCAACGGCAGTATACGCACCGCAATTAATTACCGCGTCATAAGCAGCCCAGTTAATTTGCGCATAAGATTCGGCATTACTGATATCAAAGGAATCGATATCGAAAAAGTCACAGTCGGATGTCCATCCGCGCTCTTCGGAAAGCAGCCGGACCGCTCTGCCCAGCTGCCCATAACAGCCCGTTACCAAAAGTCTCATATAGCCCTACTGACCTTGCTCCGCATAGCGCGCTTCAGTTGCCGCCTTAGCAGGCCTCCACCATTGCTCGTTATTCACATACCAATCAATCGTAGATTGCAACCCTTCGGCAAAATCGGTATGAGTGGGACTCCAGCCGAGCTCCCGCTGCAATTTAGAGCTATCGATGGCATAGCGTCGGTCATGTCCGGGACGATCCTTGACCCAGTCAAAATCATCGGAATCTTTACCCATCATTTCGAGAATAGCGCGCAAGACCGTAATGTTGTTTTTTTCGCCATCAGCACCGATAAGATACGTTTCGCCCAGACGCCCCTTTGTAAGTATGGTCCAAACCGCAGACGAGTGATCCTCAGTATGAATCCAGTCGCGCACATTCTCACCGCGACCGTACAGTTTCGGACGGACCCCATCGATAATATTCGTAATCTGCCGAGGAATGAACTTTTCGACATGCTGGTAGGGGCCATAATTATTTGAACAATTAGAGATGGTTGTTCGCAAACCATACGTACGGGTCCACGCCCTCACTAGCATATCAGAACTCGCTTTTGTAGAGCTATAACGGCTGGAGTGGTTATACGGAGTACGCTCTGTAAATTTTGCCGGATCGTCTAATGCAAGGTCACCATATACCTCATCGGTAGACACATGATGATAGCGAACGTCATACTTCCTAACGGCCTCGAGTAAACGGAACGTTCCTTCAACGTTCGTACGAAGAAAGGGCTCGGGGTTCGTAATGGAATTGTCATTATGACTTTCCGCGGCGTAATGAACGATAGCGTCGTGCCCAGGAACAAGTTCATCAAGCAAATGGGCATCGCAAATATCCCCAACAACGAGCTCTACTCGATCTTTAGGAAGACCCGCGATATTCTCAGGATTGCCGGCATACGTCAGCTTGTCAAGAACCGTAACATGAACATCAGGATGATTCTTAACGACGTAATGAACGAAGTTGCTGCCGATAAAACCGCAACCGCCTGTAACGATAATGTTTTTAGGATCAAAATTAGACATAATTCCCTTTTCCGTCATATACGACAGACATGTAAATACTTGCTGGGCTCGGACCTCGCTCCCCATGACTCGCTGATAATTCAGATTGACATCAGAGGGTGATAGAGATACACAGGAGGCTCAGTCAAGAAGTGCCTAATCATCACGATCGGGCATAATCAAGCCGGAAGCAACCGTCATAAGATGCTTTCCGTAATCCGACTTACCATAGCGCTGAGCACACGCCTCAAGTGTCTCTTGATCGATCCAACCGTTTTCATAGGCTATTTCTTCAGGAACACAAACCGGAAGATCCTGGGCGCGCTCAACCGTGCGCACAAATTCCGAAGCCTCGAACAACGACTCCATCGTGCCGGTATCAAGCCACGCAAAACCACGACCGAGCGTCTCAACAGAAAGCTCGCCAGAATCCAAATACATGCGATTCAGATCCGTAATCTCATATTCGCCGCGTGCGGAAGGGACCACTTTTGCGGTGCGGGAACAGACATCGGCAGGATAAAAATAGAGACCCGTAACAGCATAACTGGACTTGGGAACCTTCGGTTTTTCCTCAATGGAGACAGCATTGCGATTTGCGTCGAATTCAACAACGCCGAATCGTTCGGGGTCATCTACGCGGTAGCCAAAAACCGTAGCCCCCTCGCCCGACTCAGCTCGAGCTACAGCGCGTCTCATGCGTCGCGAAAGTCCGTTTCCGTAGAAAATATTGTCACCCAATACAAGAGCGGCAGGATCACCGTTACAAAAATCTTTACCAATGACAAATGCCTGGGCAAGGCCATTAGGAACAGGCTGCTCGGCATATGAAAGAGATACGCCGTAATCAGACCCGTCCCCAAGAAGACGTTTGAAATTTGGAAGATCTGCGGGAGTAGAGATGACGAGAATATCCCTAATACCCGCCAGCATAAGCGTGGACAACGGATAATAAATCATCGGTTTATCGTACACAGGAAGAAGTTGCTTGCTCGTTACGCGAGTGAGCGGATACAGGCGGGTTCCCGATCCACCAGCAAGAATAATGCCCTTCATGCAATTCCTTTCAACAGGTAACTCAGATGACAATTACAGCTTCTTCTGAATCTCGTCCATCATCTCATCAGGATCCATAAGCGGCATGGAAATCGCACCAAAAGGTGAGAGTCCAGAGACCTCAAGGAGACGAGCAGAAGCGAAAGAATAGGCAGATTTTAGTATCTCAAGCGTAATATTGTCGTAAATCTGCCGGTCTCTCTCGTCGTCAACATCTAGCCCAGAACGAGCAGAATGCTTACCGACGGGAATAACGGGCCCAACGTAAGGACTGCTCGCAGCAACATCCATTGCGGCGCCAAAAGAAACGACCGCATCCGACGCGTTTTCAGATGTAAGCTCAGCAGGTGCCTCGCCGCCAAAAAGAAAGAACTGAATGCTCGCTATGGCATGAACGCGAATACGACGAGCCTCAATATCGACGCCCTTTTGAATCTGGGGCAATGTAACGGCTATCTTGCTTTGGAGATCAACGGTACCGGGACGATTGATATGAAAAAACGTATCAACCAGTTTTATATGATCAAGACTGATGGCCAGATCAAAACTATTATCTTCGTCCATCAGAAATTCCTTTCGTAGCTGTGTATTGGTCTCATGATGAAAGCAGAGAACGACTGGCGTTATTTTATCGCAAGCCCAACTAACACACCTTCAAGAACACCATTCGCGACGTTATTAACGCCGCCCGCCGAAAGCATCGCGGCAAACATAGGGTGTCCGATAAAACCTTGAGATTATTGAAATTAGGACGAATTGTCCGCCAAGCAACATATGTAGAAAGGACACTCCCCTATGTCTAAAAAGGTACTGCTTTTATGCGGAGATTTTACCGAAGATTACGAGACGATGGTTCCGTTTCAGGCCCTCTCGATTATCGGGTATCAGGTAGATGCAGTTTGCCCCGATAAAAAAGCTGGCGAAACCGTGGCAACAGCAGTCCACGATTTTCTCGGGGAGCAAACATACACGGAACTAAAGGGGCATAATTTTGCCCTCACTGCTGATTTTGATTCAGTTAACTCAGCTGATTATGAAGGGCTCTTCATCACGGGAGGACGTGCTCCGGAATATATCCGCCTAAACGATCGCGTTCTTCAAATCGTTCGCGAATTCTTCGATGCAAACAAACCGGTGGCAGCGATTTGCCATGGCCCGCAGGTTCTCACCGCGGCGGGCGTCCTCAAAGGATACAAGGCAACGGCATATCCTGCTGTTGGACCGGATATCACACTTGCAGGCGGAGAATATGTTCCCGTTGACGCTGATAAAGCAGTTGTCGACAGAAACCTGATCACGTCTCCCGCATGGCCAGGAGACACCGCAATCGTCAAGGAATTCGTCAAGCTAATGGGAGCAAAAATCGAAATCTAGCTAAATTGTCGTCGGCAAAATGGTCAAAACCCAATTTGAATTGCAACGGACCCGAAATAAATATCGGGTCCGTTCCGTTATTAACCACCCTACCGCTGATCGGAAAGCCACCCCAACGCAACAGAAGCATACGCAGCGGCGCATATAGGCAAAGCCTTATCATCGAATCGCACACGCGCATCATGAAGCGAATAATGAGCGTCAGAATCCCCAACAGCGGCACCAATAATAAAATTGGCGCTAGGAACCAAAGCCGAAAAGCGGGCAAAGTCCTCAGCACCAAGCGAGTGCTGTATTCCGCGAAATTTCAACCCAGGCTCTGCAGCGCCCACATATGAAAGACAGTTTTCGGTCAACGCCGAATCTACAATGAGAGGAGGGACGAGCGACAGGTCCTCGACCTCATCCTTCACGCGATATACCAAAGAAACACCGCGAACAAGCTCGCACACGCGATGCTTAATATGATTAAGCAAATCGGTATCAAACGCTCGAGCAGTGCCCTCAAGAACGCACTCGTCAGGAATAACATTAGGAGAAGCTCCTGCAGAGAACTTACCGATAGTGAGCACCGCCTCGGTACCGGGTGCAAGCTCGCTATTCATAAACGTATCAATAGCCTCGTGAATTTTTATGCCGCAAACTATGGGGTTGATGCACTTTTGCGGGGAAGACCCATGGCCGCCCCTGCCACGAAGACGGATTCTAAAGCTCCAGACACCTGCTGATTGGTCCTCACCGTAAATCAATAAACCCAAGGGGCAACGAGCATTGACATGAATGGCAAAGGCTGCTCCTACTCGAGGATTATCCATAATTCCATCGGAAATGGCAGCAGCAGCACCTGTAAGGGTTTCCTCCCCGGTTTGAAATAACAACTTGACGCAACCGCGAAACTGCTCCAAAAGAAAAGAGCGCTCCTGAAGCAGCTTTGCTGCTCCCAGTAAAGATGCGGCATGCATATCGTGACCGCAAGAATGAGCGCAACCGTTATCGGAAGCCCACGGTTCTCCAGACCGCTCCACCATGGGCAAGGCATCGATATCTGCACGAAGCAGAAGACAGGGACCAGTATCACCGCCCAAAAGAGTGCTGACTTCTCCTGAAGGACCGATTGCTGCATCAAGGCCAAATTCGGCAAGCTTTGTTTGAATATAACGACTTGTCTGAGGTGTAGAACAACCCAACTCAGGAATTCTATGCAAATCATGACGCCATGTTGAAAGGTCATCACTAAGGCGATTTGCATCCTCAAGCAATGGGGGTTCACAAATAGAATCAACAGCACTCGGTGAGGGCACAGGCGCATAATGCGGTAAGCGATCTTGAGGCGAAATCACTCAAATACACCCTCCCACCAGTTAAAAAGGAAATAATTAGCGCGAATTTTCCCTATCGTACTCGTCGATGACCCGCAGCTCCCAATCACGACGATTGCCCTTCACCACGGTATCGAGAATAAGCCCGCAGACAAGCATAAGTGCCGCGAGTCCACAGAAGGCAACCGCTAAAATCGCAGTGGGGAATCTCGGGACAAGTCCCGTAGATACGAACTCTGCTATAACGGGAATCCCAAAAATAAGGCCAACGACAAAGCAAAAAAGCGCGAGCATCGTAAAGAAACCAAGCGGCTTATAGTCCTTGAAAAGCGAAAAAATCATTTTTAGAACCTTAATACCATCGGAAACGGTATTAAGCTTCGACTCAGATCCAGCTGGGCGGTCGCGATAGTCGATGGGAACCTGCGCGATGCGCCAATTCTTATCGACTGCGTGAATAGAAAGCTCGGTCTCGATTTCAAACCCCGGGGAAAGAACAGGCAGCGTTTTTGCGAATGCGCGATTAAAGGCGCGGTAACCTGTCATTACATCTGTATATTCAAAACCGTATAGAACTTTAATAAGCCAACGAACAAGATCGTTGCCAAATCCATGACCAGCACGCTTGTTCTCGGCAGCATAGGTACCATTTGAGAGGCGGTCGCCCACCACGTGATCTGCTGTGCCGTTTAGTATCGGCTCAATGAGGTCACGCGCTTGTTCAATCGGATACGTATCATCCCCGTCGACCATCAGATAGCAGTCGGCGTCGATATCGCGAAGCATCTGGCGAACAACGTTACCTTTACCCTGACGACCCTCATGTACCACAACGGCACCGTGCTCGGAAGCAATCTGAGCAGTTCCGTCGGTAGAATTGTTGTCGTAAACGTAAACAGTCGCCTCAGGCAAATATTTTTTAAAGTCATCGCAAACTTTGGCAATAGTCAACGACTCGTTGTAACAGGGAACAAGTGCTGCAATAGAAAAGTTTTCAAAATCCACCGTATAAACTCCTGTAATAAACAAATTGAAATCAATTAATATCTTAAACTAAAGAGCGAAAACAAAAGTAAGAGAGTAGTTGAAGTTCAATTACCGAATTATATCTCTGTACTTATTAGAAACTCTTTCGGATTAAGCAAAGGGAAACGTTTGAAATCAGAAACTCAGAATCTTTCGCCAAGGATAAATAAGCTGACTAAAAGGGTGCTCGGCTACGATATATCAAAAGCCGTCGCCATGTTTTTGGTCGTACTCTTGCATTCATCATTTTACGTAGGAACGATTCCAAACAATTTATTGACGCGAGCGCTTATGACATCAACTGTGATAGGTGTTCCTCTCTTTATTACGACAAACGGCGCGATTTTGTTGAACAAGCCACTAGACATCCGCAAACACTGCAAAAAGATAGTAAGAATCTTGTTCATTTTATATTCGTGGAGAGCGATTCACATCCTTGTCTATAGAGCGCTTGGTGCCCCTGCTGTCAATGTTAAGTCAGCAATAAAAATGATAATGGGTGATACAAATTATCAAGGTTATCCTATGGGGCATTTTTGGTTTTTAGAGGCACTCGTAGCGATATACATCGTATTCCCGTTAATAAAAACAATTTTTGACACCAATAACCAGCGCCCGCTCATTTTGGCGTTAGGAGCAATTGGGGTCCTTACGTTCGGTCTCGATAGTTTACGAGCTCTACTGGAAGCGTGTTTGGGGACTACCGGAACGCAAATAAGTTCTGCCCTTGGGTTTCTAGCAAAAATGAACATCTTCGGTCCATACGGATATCTACTTATATATTTTGTAGCAGGAGGTTTGCTTGGTAAGCATTATCAAGCAAAGGGCTCAAGACAAGAAACCCGGAACATATTCACCTGTCTGATGATACTGAGCATTTCACTAGTCTGTACCGTCAGTTTGCATGAAGCCCAGTTTATTAGAGGAATTGCAGGGCCATACACAACAACGTATGGATACTGGCTCATCACAACTCTGACAACGACACTATCGATTTTCTATTTGGCAATGGTTCTTGGAAATACGGTCAAAGATACAAGAGTCGCATCCATAACTAAATTCCTAGGGTCAAAAACACTTGGAGTCTATCTGATGCACATGTTTGGCTTAATTGCGCTATCTAAGATCATCTCGCTGGTAAGAATGCCCCCCCACATTTCACAAACAATATTATTCCTTTTAAGTTTAGTGGCAGTGTTTTTAATACAGATAGCATTATCTGTTGTCGCTGAACTCACAAGCAGGATTCCGCTGCTAAGGAAACTAATGAGATTTTGAAGATATATTCGCACGGGTATTAATGCTGAAAATTATCAAGGAGTTATAACTTGCCGTTGATGGACGCCACAGTAAAACCAAATAACAGTACAGAAAAAGCTTGTCGCCAGATTAAAGCAAGATGGTTGATACCCGTATTGCTGGCTCTTTTATTTACCCTTGGAGATACCGTTACGTCAAATGAGGGAACTCTGAATTTTGACAGAGGATTCATATTAATTAAGTTTGTTTCCTTTTTAGTATTCTTCATAGTTCTTTTTGCATTCGCCGATCGAATCACCAAAACATTAAAAAAGCCTAAAACGGAAACTAGTAATAAAGGGATTCTCTCCAAACTCGATTACAAACTAACATTCATAGATGGCTTATTTTTCAAGCAGAACCAAATTAGCTCAGCCATCAGATTAACGCTAATAATATTAGTTTTCTGGTCTCCCTGGATTTATCTACTTAAACCAGGCATCTATTGGAGCGATACATCACAAGAATTACTCGAGCATTTTGGTCTTGCAACGCTATCAGACCACCATCCCTATTTTATGACCTTGATACTGGGATGGTTTGCAGATTTGGGAAATACGCTCTTCAATAGCGTAAGCTCCGGGTTGTTTTTATTGGCATGTATTCAATGTCTATTAGCAGCATACTTTTTTTCTCGACTACTCTGGGAGACAAGAGATAGCGGACTTCGTCCCTCCTGGACGTTTCTTATGATCCTTTTTGTGGCAGTATTTCCTTTTATTCCGATAATGTTTTGCTCGGTTGTAAAAGACACGCTTTCTTGCGCGCTCTTTCTTGGATTTATTTTACAGTTAATGATAATAGTTAAATCAAAAGGAGAGGCAATTACCAAACCACGGGTTTTTGTTGCCATCATTTCGTTTTCGTTACTTGCCTCGCTTGTTAAAAAAACTACGATTTATATTGTCATTATTTGTTATATTGTCATGCTGCTTGCATACAGAAAAAAAGAGATTGCATGCCGAACAGCAAGTGCAACCATAGTTGTAGCGATAGTAGTATTAATCGTTTTTCCAAAAATCATACTCCCTGCAAATCAGGTTGAGCCGGGAGGTAAGCAGGAAATCATAGCCACATTAATTCAACAAGTTGCTCATGACGTCAAATATAACAAGGAGACCGTCACACCAAAAGATCAAAAACTAATTGATGATTTTCTTCTAAGAAAATGCGACGAGATACCGAGTATATACAATTGGCAAATTGTTGATCCCATTAAAGAAAGAGGGCTACAAAACGAGAGTCGAATGGGAGAGTTCATTCGACTCTGGGCTAAGAACACGCTAGCAAACCCACGCGGACATCTTGAAGCGTGGCTAGGTTTAGTTAGCGGATGGATAACTTTCAGAACTGACTTTCAGGGTTCACCAAATTATATGGTTATTTTGACGTACTCAGGCTGGCATGATAAAGGGATTAATAGATGCACAGACTGGAATGACCAAATGACCGATGGAGGAAAACTAGTTGAAACCATATATCAAACCATCCAATCAATTCCATTAATAAACGTATTTTTCTATCGGAGCACATGGGCAACTATTGTGCCAACTCTCGCGCTATTCCTTCTGCTTGGTTCATCCAGAAGAAGCAGACTAGAACGGTTGGTTTTAATCATGCCCTTGCTCGCCTCATTGATTCCGCTCGCAATAACACCGGTATCTATTATGGGCGGAGAACCTACGAGGTATGTTTTCGCAATTGTCTGCACAGCACCTTTTCTAATCACCGCATCCGTCCTATTAAATTGCAGAAAAGATAATTCAAATTCACCATCTCAATTCACAGCACCAAATTAATGAGATTAAAATCTCAGTTTAAAATCAAGAAAAAATCGCCCCGACTAAGAAAAAAGCCAGGGCGATTATTTTGATTATTGAATCATGCTAAAAAAGCAAGCAAAACATGAGACTGTGTTACTTTCTACCCCTTAAGGTTCTAACAATAGCCTTAGCAGCTTCTCGCCTCCGTGAGCCCATGGGAAGAACGCCATCGAACACGTTGCGTAATGGGCTATCTTCGGAAATCGCCTTCGGCGGCGTGGTCAAGCGATATTCGAGATCGTTTGTTGCCCGATCAATATCGTACGCAACTTGATTCTTGTCAGCAAACTTCCTGTTAAACAGCTCCTCATAAAACGGCGTCAACCTCGCATATGACCAATACGACTCCGCAAGATCGCAATGCCCGGGCTTCCAAGGCTTTTCGGACCCTGCATAATGAATAATCAAAGGCTTGGCATATGCGTCCATAAATGCATCGAAGACAGCGGCGGGCGCGAATGTGAAAACATTTTTGATGCGTCCTCCGCAATCATTCATAACGTTCCAAGCGTTATTCAGATAAGTGACGCGACCCTGGCAGTGAGCGTTAAGGATATCCTGATCGTCGTAGATGTACTTAGGTTCAGATGCTATCTCAAGCCATTTTTTGAAAGGATGGAGTTTGCGCATTTCGGCCGTATTGAGAATCAGGACGCCAGCCTGAAAATATGAATACGGGTGTTTCAGCCGGAGGACCTCGGTCGTATATTTCAGACGCTTACCGTCGTTCATATTCAAATTACCAAGATAGTCGATATCAATTGCTGCGCCAATGAGGTTGGAACCCAAATCGGTGGCGAACAGCTGCGAGATATCTCCCTCGACGATAAGATCTGAATCCAAATAAAGAACCTTGTCATAGCCGGGAAGAACCTGTTGGATTAGGAAACGATAATATGTCTCGACACTGATATGCTCATTGCTCGTCTGCAGATTAAAGGCCTTAACCATACCTGAAACATTTGCAAACCTAATCGAAGCGTTCTCATATTGAGAAAAGAAGTCGCTCATGATGCGCTTGTTGCGCTCAGAGAAATCTTCTTCGAGAATCACAATATCGTAGAAAGACTCGATTGATGCGTTCTCCAGCATCGAACAGATTGTAGTTGTCACCATGGGGACATAATTGTTATCAGCAGCAAAAATGACGGGAACAACAGGCTTATCTCGGTTTTCGAGGGGTGTGATATGGGGCTCTTCAACGTGCTCGGGATATTCAAAGTGAACGCATTGGACCTCTTTGTGCTTAAGAGCCGAATTGGTTCGCTTCTCATGTAAGAGCCAGATATTAAAAAGCCTCTCAGAGAGATGGCCGGGGGTGCGCACGGCCTCATGGCTCAATTTTGACGTATCCCAATTGCTGCAAAACTCATCCAGAATCGGGAACATCCATTCGCAATAGCGGAAAAACAGCTCCTTGCGCATGACGTACATGTTGCAGAAGCACGTAAAATGTCCCGAGAGGTATGCATCAGCATCAGCAGCGTAATCAGGATGTAGCTTCTTCAAAATTTTTACGGCGCGCTTAAGGTCAGACACCTTTAAATAGGGAGCGCGTTCATAGTGATCAAGCGGGCTTTTATAATGCTCTGGAAAGGAATTGAGGTCTTTTATTCCGGTCGTAATAATGTCCCAGCCCTCGACCGCATCGGTGATTGCATCGTCACTGAGACCATACCGTGCTTGAGAGCCCCAATCGATATATTTATCCAAAACCTCGCCGTAAGCATTTTCAGCATGCGTCTCATCAGAAAAGTCAAAGTAGCGGCGATAATGACAAAAACCATAATACTTAGCGTCAGCGTTTTTCCATGCCCAGTATTGAGTAGTTAACTCGCAATACGATAGGTTCTTCTCCGAGATGTTGACGCCCGAATCGTCCTGAAAAGCCCAGAGAAGGCGCTTCCTAGGCAATTTTGCTCCAACCTGAACAGGCTGCAGTATGTC
>OGDF01006660.1_pt1 | contig 11313 bp, 11 predicted proteins | sample 1570141 | NCBI WGS metagenome assembly OGDF01 (sample SAMEA4370581, study PRJEB24528) | human gut metagenome | reverse complement strand
GAACCGTCCTCATTCAGCGTACCGAACTCGTTACAAAAAGCGACTTCCACAAGCGGTGTTCCATCCTCATAATCATCTTTGCCTACTTGGAATCCGACGCAGACTTTTTTATCTGCCAACTCCTGCAACTGGGCAAAATACGCTCGCGCTTCGGGCGTGAGGTTTACCCCAACTGTGATGTTGTTTGCCATTGGTCGCCTTTCCTTTCATCAGTGCCGAATCATAATCGGCGTGATAGCAAGGTTTCTGAGAGCCAAAAACTGAGCGCCATAAGAGGTAAGCAAATACTCTGCGTCAGTGTTCGCCCCGCCGGAGGATGCTGTGGTAGAGCCGAACGAAATACTCTCGCCGCCTCTGTCACGCTGGCAAGTCGGCCGGTCTGCGCAAGAGAACCAAGGCTTGTATCGCCATACCCTGCCATCTTCATCCTGTGGGCGGTGAGGTACGCCATCGCTTGGATGTAATACTCACCGAACCGCTCGGCGCTCACGAGGGGCGCAGACAGCTTGATAAACTTTCCGACGAATTCATCGGTGCATTTCTCGTCCTCGGAAAACTCCGGGGCGATCAGACGTATGGTTTCCAAAATCTCGGCTTGCTGTACCTCGGTCATCGTTAGTCCTCCGTGGCCGCAGCCTTTTTGCCTTTCTTGGCAGGAACAGCAGACGGGGCCACATTTACCACGTTCACCGTGGTTGCTGCGCTTTCAGCCGCAGGGGCAGCGTCTTTCTTCTGCGCTTCTTCGGCAGCCTTGACGGCGGCGGCCAGGGCTTCCTCCTGCCGCTTTGCCGCCTTGGCAGCTTCGGCATCTGCCTGCACCTTGACATCCTCGGTGTCAAAAGCCAACTCACCGTTGCGAACCATGTCCGCAATGATAGGGTTGTTGCCGAAAGACACGGGCAGTTCACCGCTCCCGTCGGGCAGCAGGGTCAAGGAACCGATACCGACAACCTTGCCGGTCTTGTTGATGATTTTCATGGCGCTTCTCCTCTCTTATACGCCCTTGGCGATCAGCATGGACAGCGGGAAGTAAATCATGATACCGCCGGTGCGGGCTTCGCAGGGAACAGTAATTTCCAGATTCTTCGGCTGAACCGGGTACTGGTAGAACATCAAGGGTTGCTCGAACGTGAACTTGTCCGGGTCTTTCTTGAACATGAACGCGCAGTTGACATCGTAGGGGTTGATGTCGCTGTCAGCGGCCAGTTCGGACGCGGGAACGATGCGCTTCAGATACGGAGCGTTCTCCATGATGAACTTGGCCACCGTGTAGCCGGTGTTCGGAATCTGGCGGGTGCTGATGTCGATAAACACATCATCGGGCAGACAGAGGGTGTCCGGGCGCTCCACATTCTTGGTGATGCGGGCGGTGTACTTCTGCATACCGTTGATGTCCACCATGATTTCCTCGGCGGTCTTGCTGTTCCAGTCGGTCTTGCCGCTGGCACCAGCAGGGATGACGTACAGCGGCACGTCATTGCCGGAGGAGAGAACACCCTGCAAGCCCGTCTCGTCATCGCCAGCCCACGCAATGCGGTTCAGCGTGTAGTCGATAGCGTAGCGGGCAGCGTCGGCCTTGCGGGCGTCAAGGTTCTTGCCCGCCATGCGGCTGGCGCGCATTTCCTGCACGGAGTAGCCGTAGCTTGCGCCGACGCTCTTGACCTGTGCGGTGTGGGGTTCGCCCTTGACATCAGCACGCGGCAGGTCCGTCGCGTAGTTGCTGATGATTTTTGCGATGCCAGTCTTGTCGTATGCGTAGTAAGTAATGGACTCCGCGCCGGGATCGACCTCGTTAGAAACCGGGAACAGGCCCAAAGCGGTAAACTCGGGGTACTGCTTGTCGTAGGCGTGGGACTTCACGAAGTCCAGTTCACGGGCGAAGAACACACTCGCATCCTCGACACTGTCGTAACGCTTCCCGGAAGTGCCGAGCAGAGACGCGGCAATGTTGCTTGCGCGGAGAGCGTCAGCGTCGGCGCGGTCATAGCGCCGATTCTTCTGATTCTTTTTCATGGCTTATACCTCCTTTAGCCCTGCGCCTGGTTGTACAGTTCAACAGGCGCAATCTCGCCGGTACCCTTGCTGCCGCAGAAACGGCCTTTCAGCGCGACGGTAGTACCGTCACCCGCCGCGTTGGTGAATTTGCCCGCGTCATCGCCGGAGATGATGAGGTAGAGCGCGTCACCGAACTCCGGGGTAACGGACTTCGGGATGCGACCCCATGCGCGGCCATAACGCATGACGCTGACAGCAGCGCGCGCAGACACGGAAACGACACCGTCGAGGTCGTGCTGCTGGGTGAAGCTGTTCAGAGCAATACCCTCGAACTTTGCGGCGGTGTCGCCGGTCTTGGGTACGCGGATGTTGATGCCCTTGCTGTCGCCGGTAACGACACCCATGCCAAAGAGCAGCTGCCCCTTGTCTGCCGCGTTCAAGCGGGAGTCGGCGGCGTAATCGGACAGGTCATAGAGAGAACCCGCAACGCCACGGGGCATTGCGTAATTGTAAGAAGTCTGGACACCCATTAGTCGTTACCTCCATTCATCATCTTGTTGATCATGCGCTGGCGGGCCTGTTCAGCGCCGGAAACGCCGTCGTAGCTGTCATTGCGACGGGTGGCAGCACCCATCATCTGACGGCGCTGGTAGTTGGTATCCTTGCGAGTGGACACCTCGGCCTTTGCCATATCATAGACCGCGTTGATATAGGCCGCAGACTTGCCGTCAAGGCGCATATTCGGGCGCAGCTTCTTGATGACGGCTTTCTTGCCAGCCAGCAGAGACATATTCTCCACGCCGTCGATGTTCAGACGGTCGGCCACACGGACAACGTCAAGGCGCTGGCGGAAAGCGCGGTCGGCGGCATCGGCGTTCATGGACTTGGAGCCAGCCTGTGCGACATCGTCCTCGTCATCGTTGCACTCGTCGTCATCGTCCGCGTTCTCCTCGGTGTCGTCATCGTCATCGTTCTCGGCGGCGGTGTCATCCTCGTCGGAATTGGTATCCTCGGTGTCATCGTCATCCGTGTTCTCGGCGGTGTCGTCATCGTCGGTGTGGGCCGGGGCGGCGTTGAAATCGTTCTGCGCCTGCATCTGCTCGATGCAGTCCAGCAGGGTGCCAATATCCTCGTCCTGGTTGGCAATAATGCCCATAGCGCCCTGGATGTCCTCGGGGTCGCCGTCGGAATCGCGGCGGTCGCGGCGGTCCATAACGGTCTTGATGATGTCGCTCACCGCAGGAACGGCAGGGTTGACATCGTCATCATCCTCGGTCGTCTGCAAGGCGGCATCGTCATCTGCGGCCGCCTGCATACGCTGCTGGCGACGCTCGTTGTACTGCTGAATCACAGCTGCCAGTTCCTCCGGGCTTGCGCAGTCCTTGCGGGCGGCGCGCTTCGTAGCTTTCTTCATTTTAGCTTTTCCTCCTTTGAGCGGTTTCGGATCCTTGCTGTCGATGTTCAAGCGAGCCTGTTCCCCTGCTCTTGCGGCATCGACCAGCGCAAGGTGGTTGATTTCGATATTCCTCTGGATGGCATCGTAAGGTTGCCCATCGTACACGCCGGGGGTTTCATCCAGCGTCAGCGCATAGCCAAGGCTCAACTCCCGCAAGCCGCTCTGTTTCATGCGGTTTGTATCGTGGATGATGATTTTTGCCCTTACATCGTCGCCATCCCTGTACCCCTTGGAAAGAATTGTGCCGATGGTTTCGCGGTGGGCGTTGTCCTTATTGACCTCGCCCGCGTCATGGGTCACGATGATGGGCTTACCCTCGTAGCTTTCCAGCGACTTATCATTGAACACTTCCTCCGGCAAGCGGAGTTCGCGCCGAATCGAGCCGTCCGGGTTGGCATATTCAAAAATGCCGCATGAGGTGAGAATCGGATGGTCCACCAAATACCCTTCCTCGGTGTAGTAGGTTTTGTCCAGCGGAATACTGTCAAGTCGAATTGCTTTCGTGGTCGTCACTCTCCTTTCATCGAACATTTCAGTTCGTATCACACAGTCAACTTTCATCACCCCTCCCCAGCGGCAAATTCAGTTCGTCTATATCAAAAACAGGGATGGCGACGCAGCGGCAGTTATAATCCTGCCCGGGGTTGCATCGTCTCCCTGTCCTTGAATCAACTACCGGCGGGTCATCATACGAAAACACCCGCCCGTCCAGCTTCTTGTGGTCTGAGCGAACACGCTCGTCGCCCGATGTGGACCACTTGTAGCGTCGCACACCAGCGTCTTTCTGCTGGCGTTCCGTGATGGCGGCGTTCAGCTTGGCCGTCTGGTCTCGGGCGATAAAGGCCGCGTGGCGCTTGTCTATGCCGTACTGCGCCTGTATGTCGCGCTGTATGTCGGTAAGACTCTTGCCGTCAACGAAGCCGTCCATGACGATGTTCTCCATTGCGTCCAACGAATCCTGCGGAATCGTCTTTATCAAGGAAACTCCGTCATTCACCCACTGTTCCAGTTCCGTCGAGAAAAACTCGCCGGAGTAGTAGTCATCCAGCAGATCGACACCAAGCGTCCGCTTCACGAGCCGTTTCCACTGCTTCGTACTCAGCTTTTTGCCGTTCTCTCCTACCTTGCGCAGATGTGCCAGCAGGTCAAAGGCATCTATCCTTTCCTGCAAGCGATCTCGCATTTCTTGGAACGTATCGGCAATCGCCCTCTGCAAATCAAAAAGGCTGTCGTTCCGCTTTGAACTTTCCTGCTCATTGCGGATGGCAGCCTTTATGCGCGGTGCATATTCCTTGAACGTCTCCTGCACCAGCTTCATATATGCGTCGGAAACACGCTTGTACTCCCGCTGCGTCTGCTCCGGGTATTTTGGAACAGTAGCAGCGGTCACGGTCTTGGCTTCGCGGATGCGCCGTGGCATCGCCTGTTTCAGCGCGCCGTTGTAGGCATCCTTATCCATTCACATCACCCTCTGCGTCGGCATTGCGCGGCACAAGGTACGGCAAAATCACGTCCTTATACCGCACCAGCGAATCATAGAACGGCTGGAATACGTTGCCGCCGGGTACTTCGCAGCGGAGAATTTCATCCAGCGAGTACAGGGCAGCGTTCGACATTTCCACGTCGTCCGCATGGGGCAGACCGTAGAAATCGTCGCTGACGTAGATGTAAATGGGCTTGTCCTCTCCAGGCAGCCCATAGCCCGGGCCGAGAAATTCCAGCTTATTGATGACCACGCCAAACTCCTCGGCAGCTTCACGCACAGCGGCCTGTGCAGGACTTTCGCCCTCCTCTATGTGGCCGCCAGCGCTGCACCAGCCACCGCCGTTCTTGCGGTAGCCGACCAAGATGTGGTGCTGCATCACAAGGATTACAGCCGCCGCAAACGGTTTTTGCTCATCGGATTCGTCCTCTTGCGTCTGAGAACGCGAGGGGCGTTCTGTGGAGGGCGTATTTACTCCAAGCGGTGAAGTTATATTCTTTTGCATTGCGCCGCTTGTGGGGGCGTTTTCCTCTCCCAAGCCGAAATCGTCGGAAACATCGCCAGTGGCCCCCACTTTGTCCAGCAAATCCTCGGGGTCGAGTGCTTCGCTGCTCTGCAACCCTGCGCGGACCTCTGCGGGATCGATGGCTTGCATATCGACGTAGGTTTGAATCGTCTGCGCAGTCACCAGCTTCGTGTCGGCTTTCATCTTGTCGATGTTCGCCTGCTGCTCGTCGTTCATATTCCACAGCGGATTGAACGTGATTTGGTAGTCCGGCATCTCCTTGATTTTGTGCTGGTACACGCCGGACAGCAGAATCGCGTCCAGCAGGCGGCGCAGGTTCGATTTCAAGTTTTGCTTTTGGTCGCCCTCCACATAGTTGTAGAAGTTCTCCATGTCGCTCTTGCCCGTGGCGTTTTCACCTGTCGGGCTTGACCCGAACAAAAGCGTCTGCGGGATGTGCGACACGGACGAAAGCAAATTGCACTGTGCATCGAGGATGTCCTTAACGCCGCTCAACTGGAACGTCTGGAATGAGTAATCCTCGCCGTCCGAGTCGATGATGATGCTGTTCAGAATACCCCGTGCCATGTCAATGGCATCAATGCGCTTCAGCACGTCGTCCTCGCCGCTGGTCGTGGACAGTTTCGAGGACAGGCCCTTCATCTTGTAGATTGCCTGCACCGAGCGTTCCAGCATACGGACACCGTCACCGTGGGCTGTCACCGTCTGCTGCAAGGCGCGCTTGATGCGGGTGTACTCCGGCGCGCCCCAGTAACGGTACACATTGGACGTGCAGTTCTCCGGCAGGCGGCCATTACGGAACACCAAGCAGCGGCTCTCGTGTACGGTAAACGACCCATACGACGAGAACACATAGAAATACTCGGGCTGCCCTGTCTTGCCCCTGCGGTAGCTTTTCCTGTCGCCGGGGTTGTTATTGTACAGCGAGTTATAGTCCGGCTGAACGACGGCGCGCTCATACACCAGCAATTCGTCGATGTTCCGCACGTCATCCCAATTCAGCGGCTCATCCAGTCCTTTTCCGTCATCTACCATCATTACGATGATAGAGCCGCCGAACAGCCTCGACCACTTCAACGCGGTTGCAAGGTTGCCCTCAACGTCGAGTTCGTCACTCTTGTCTTGCAGGTACTTCGTTACATCCTCGTCGTTCACGCCGATGTCAAAGCCGTGCTTTACGGCTTCTTCGGCCGGCACGTCGATGATTTTTGCAAACAGGCCGTCACCCTCGTAGGCGGCGCACAGCTTGCTGTCCAGCGTGGCCCCCTCGGCCATAAACTCGAACTGTTCCGAGCTATCCTTGGCCGTGCCATACCGCGTCACCATGTTCACATAGCCGTCGCGGTGCAGCATCTTTTTGCCCTCTTTCCGGGCATCCAATTCTTCAAGAACCTCTTTGCCGCGCTGCACGAGGGCAAACGTGCGCAGATCTCTTCCGTTTTCCATGTGTTCCGCTCCTAAATCAGAGAATCCAAATTGAAGATACCGCTTTCAATCTCGGAGAAAGCGTTAGCGCCAGCATCGACCATGTCCTTGAATTTGGACTCCGGGAAAGATTCAAGCTGACTAACGAACGGGTCGTTCCACGGGCCGAGCATGAGGTCGAACATACCGAACTGCCACTGGGCTGCCCACGGTTCTGCGCGGGTCTCCTTACTGCCTGTCTCCTGCTTCACAACAACCGGGAAGCCCGACAGGTACTTCATGTAGCTTTCGGCCTGTTCCTTGCCAGCCTGGCCGGGGTCTTGCGGCAGGCGGGTCACGACATAGCCATATCGCGACCTGTCCATGACGCAGGTGTTGTAAATGGTCTTGCGGACATCGGCGGCGGCCAGGCGTACATTTACCACGTCTGCGATAAGGTAGCGGCCATTGCGCCGCTTGCCCATGAGGACACCAGCGGTAGCAGCGGGTTCAGAACCGTTCTCGCCACTTTCGGTAGCAGCAAGGTCCCAGCAACGACACCAAGTAACGACATCGTCCGGGATGCTCTCCAAGAACGCGCCGATTTGACTCCGCTTGAAGTACAGACCAGCGGCGGGCTTGATTTTCCAGTTGCCTTTCAGCAGACGCTCACGGTCAATCAAGGCCAGTGACTTTAGGTTCGCCATGTACGCCGGGTCTTTTTCAAGCAGGATTTGGTTGTCCTCGATGTTCGACGCAATGAACGTGCAGCTTTTCACGCCGATGCGCTCTTTCTTCGTCCGCAGGTCGAATTTCTCGTACAGTTCTTCCCTGCTGTCGCCCCATTCGATTTTCTCGCTGTGGCGGATGAAGTATCGGACAACGCCGGAACGCTCCTGTATCGGGTAGCCTGTCTCTTGGTCTATCCACCACGAGATGAAGTTTGCGACCCAGCTGTCAGCGTCCGGGTTGCACGTTGCCCGCACATAGGGCTTTACGCCGCACGTTGTACGGCAGCGGGATTGCAGATAGAAAAACGCCTTTTCTGTGAAGTGCGTCAACTCGTCAAATTCCAGCAACGCAATCTGTGCGCCCTGCCACTTGAACAGTTCCTCGTCGCGCTCTTGGTGCTGGAAACTGACACGAGCGCCGCTCTTGAACACCCATTGCAGCTTGGGAGATTTTCTCGGCACAGCACCCTTGATGCCGCCGTATACCTCGAAACTTTCATCCCACAGGCCGCCCTCTACGGTTATCTGCACCGCGTTCTTACGGAGAATGACCGCGCCGAAGTTCTTATTTCTGATGTGCCGTAGCGGCTCCATGAGGATAGCGAACGTCTTTCCGCCGCCCGCCGCGCCGCCGTAAATGATGATGTCGGCATCCGAAGACATAAACCGTTCCTGCGGCCCACGCTGGGGCTTAACCACTGTCTGAGCCATTACCATCACCGTCGTTTCTGCCGTTATCCGGCAAGTAGAACACAACATTGTTGGCATCCTCGGCGGCGGGAACAGGCTCTTGTCGCTGCCCCCACTCGCCGCGCCGTCTGTTGTTCAGCCAGTACATTTGTGCCATCGTGTCCGGCGCAATGTGCTTTTTCGTGGTTTTCACACGAACAGGCTTCACAGATCCGTCCGGGTTCACATCAACGATGCGTTCCGTTTCCTCTACGTCGTAGCCGAGGGCGCGCTTATACAGCATCTTCTCGACCTTGGCATCGGCCATGTCCTTTCCGTTGGACAGGGATTCTAGGAAAGACGGATACTCCTTTTTCCAACGATGGAACGTGCGCACGGAAATCCGCATTGCTTTGGCTATTTCTTCGTCTGTCGCACCTTTTGACGCAAGCGACCACGCCCAATCGTCGTGATAATCCTTGTTATACTTCGAGGGCGGTGCCATGCGCTCACCTGCTCTCGTTCAGGTAATCTTCGCACAGACGCTCGATCAGTTCCCACCTATTCTTGCTGCTGACGATGCCAGCCTTTTCCGCTTTCTTGATAGCGCTCTTGATGGTATCGGCGGCATCTGCCGGAATCGCATTGCTGCCGAACAGCTTCGTGAGGTACGTCCATTCTTCATCCTCATTGAAGCCGACGGCGTTCATGCGCTCGTTGGCGTTCTCAATCATGGAGTGGACGGCTGCACCCACATTGCGGATGTCCGTAAACTGCTGATACTTGCCGAGGGTTTCGACAAACCGCTGGCAATCATCGTAGGATGCCACGCCTACGATTTCAGACCCCTGCAATGCCTTTACCAGCACATCCATATCCGCAATCTGGTGCGGCAGGAACGCAAACGTCACGTTCTTGAAGTCGAAATGCACGGCAGGCGAAGCCAGCTTCTCGTACTGTTCCAGTGGCTCCTCCATGATCTCTTTGCCGATGTAGCTTTCCAGCATATCGTCCACGTCGGTAATCATCTTGCAAATCTCGCGCAGCGTGGACTCGTCATCAAAGCCGGCAATAGCATTGTGGGCCAACTGCTTCGCGGCGATTTGGGAGCGGGTCAGACCGCTCACGTCGATAATGGCAATCAGTTCCTTGATGCCGGCGGCGCGGGCACTCTTGATGCGGTGATGTCCGGAGACAATCTCCAACCTGCCATTGGACAGAACAAGGAACGGCAGGCTCTCCAACTGGCCGCGCTTCTTGATGTTCTGCGTCAGCTGGTCCTGCATCTCGTTCTTCATAATGCGGGCGTTGATGTCCTGCTCTTTCACGAAGTCGATGTTCACCTTGGCGATAACAAGGCCCGAACCCATGTCATAGATTACTTCGTAGTTTTTACTCTGTTCTCCTGCCATTGTTTTTCCTTTCTAAGCCACTCCGTGAGCGTTTCTTTCTCGCTGCGGGTATTGATGATAGGCGCTTCATACGTCAGCTTGTAGCCCTGCTGCTTGTCCACAGCGCGGGAACACAGCTTCATAATGCCGCGCACCTCTTTGTTCTCCGGGTACTTGGTAATCATGGCCGTGCGGATTTTCGTCACCTTTTCGCGGTCAAGTTCATCAAGCAGGGTGTCGCAAAACTCCCTGTTCTGCGCCAGCATATAGCAAAGGCGGCCGAGCCTGTATGTCTTATGCGGTACTTTCATCACATACCAGACAAACAGCGAATCAGCTGCCATTTTGGAGATTCCGAATACTGCGGCAATGTAGCCGTCAATGAGGACTGCCCTGTTCCACGTTGCAGACGATCCGACGAAGTTGTGCGTCCACAGTTCGCGGTAATACTGCGCTTCGGCCGCCTTAATCTGAATGATGCGCAGCTTGCTGTCCTCTCGGATTTCGTAGTCGCGCGGGAGCATGCTGCACTCCAACGGTTCCAGCTTGCTTTCCGACGGGCGCTTAATTTTCTTACCGTGGGCCAGCGCTACGGCTTCTTCCTCGCGGTTCGTGGTGATGTAGCTGTTGAGGTCGGCGCGGGTACCGGCCCGGGCAAATATGGTATGCCCGACGGCTTCCCCTGTGCGCTTCTCTTGGTAACACACCACAAGCGCCTTGGAATTCATGCACAGGTCGTACAGCTGCTGGTGGCCCGTCGCCGGGTCGAACATCTGATACGGCGGCTCTTTCCACGTCATCTTGCCCTGCGTGTCGTAGAACTTCTCATACCCCGAAAAGTATGTAGGCGGGTTGGCAATAACCAGCGCATGCGGGTCGTCAAGAACCTCGCGCAAGTGGTCCCACATATCCAGCGGGCGGTAACTCATGCCGTGCAGAAGCTCCCTTGTCGCGTCGATCTGCTTCTGTATGCTGGCGATATGCTCCGCCCTGCGGTACTTCAAATCCACAAGCATATTGTGGAAATACTCAGCACCCGCGCTCTTCGACGTGCGGAGATACATCTGCGCATACAGCGCCGTGGCCGGGTCGAGCAGTTCCTCGTCGCTGAATCCCTGCGCGTGGATTTCCAGCGGCGCAAGCGACTGGTCGGTAATCGCATACCCCAGCACCGATGTCATCATGGACACGTCGCTCGTCTCGATTTGCTCGGGCTTAAAGCCGTTCCGCACTGCAAGGTTTGCCATTGCGAATGTACCGGCGCACGGCTCAACGAACCTCGTGTAGCCCGACTTGGCTGCCGTCTGAATCAGAGTGACGAGAAAACGCTGCTCCGCTGTGCCGAGACAGCCGAGGAACATCTCGCCGGGGTCTCTAAAGAACGCCATTGCATCGAACCTCTTTCCTCAAAAAATTGGCAACAAAAAAGAGCCACACAATCGTGTGACTCTCTCTATGGACCGAACACGCGGCTTGGGCGCGGCCTCTGCATTGGATACGCAGCGTGCTACTGTACACCATGTTCGGATATAAAGCGGGCTGTAATCGGTCTAAGCGCTTCATACAGCCCACTGGGGAACCTTAGAAGAATGATAATTGCTCGGGTTGTTTGGCCCTCTCTGCGGCTTCCCATGCCATTCAGCTAGCAACTTAAGTCC
>OGDF01006656.1_pt1 | contig 11328 bp, 12 predicted proteins | sample 1570141 | NCBI WGS metagenome assembly OGDF01 (sample SAMEA4370581, study PRJEB24528) | human gut metagenome | reverse complement strand
CGCTGTTCTCGTTGAAGCAGGAAGCTCCCGCCTCTATAGGCGGGAGTACGTTCACTATAACTATATTAAACAATGAAAATATGGGAGGTAACTCATGTCAGAGCAATTTGGAACTAAATTAAGAAAAATCCGTATAAAAAAAAGAATGTCACAAGAAGAATTAGCAGATTTTCTAGGAACTTCCAAACAGGTCATCAGTCGTTACGAAACAAATCAGCGGACGCCTAAAATCACGACGGCCCAGGAGTATGCACGGAAGTTAAAAGTTCCCCTTTTGTATCTAATTGACGATACGGTCACGTCCATCCAGGATATCGCTATTGATACGTCCCGTTTCTTATGCGGCGATCCAGCGCAAAGGTCGTCCAGTATCATTGTATCCATGTCGCGGGATGAAAAAGTAATCTTGGATCTGTACCGGCAGATGGATAATAATGATAAAATTGAAATCCGCGGCGAAATGAAAGGGATATTGCGGGCCGAAAAATACCGCAATAAACAAAAAGAGGATACGGCCGGTTAATCCTCTTCCAAAGAAATGAGAGGTAAAAAATGAAGAAAAGCCGTCTAAAACAAGCCATCACCTCAAAGCAGGCGGACATCGCCGCCCGACTGCGAAAGGTACGTTTAAATCGAAAGTTATCGTTACAAGACGTTTCCAGTCTTATCGGGATGTCCAAGGTAACACTTTCCCGTTATGAAACCATGGATATCGTCAACATCCCCTTCGATAAGATAGAAGCCCTGGCTAAGATATACCATGTAACACCAGCCTATCTCTTAGGATGGGATTCTTTTTCATCGTCTCTAGAAATGGCGGAGGTACAAGGATATCCGGAGTCAGAACAAGTTTTGATTGAAAAATATCGTTTCTTATCTCGAGAAGGACAGAAAACAATAGATGCGATCCTGGACTTGCAATATAAATTGGCCTGCAAAATAAAATCATCGTCCCCAAACGACGAGGCCGACTAAAGTCTGTGTAAGGGGCAGATGAATGCTGAAAAGAAAAATACCTTATAAGTGTAAAAGCGGGTACACAGCGGGGACCTCCCTTAGAAAGCCCGCAGCGGAAAGGAGCTGAAATTATGAGCATGCCTATCACTAATATCGCCTTCGTCTTCCGGAAGGAAGATAAGGAGAAAATACTGAATAAAATCAAGGAATGGGACCGCGGCGTCGATAAGGAAGCCGAAAGAAAATCCCATCCATATTTCCAGACGGCCATGGATATCTACCGGGACGCCGGAAAAGTCGAAAATGATCACTACTTCCTACTCTGCTGGAAAGGCGTCCTTTGGGAACCCGTGAACAGCCGGGAAGGCTTTGTCTTCTGGGACCAGTTCGGCTATGATACGGAGATTCCCTGCGACTGTATCCGTATCCGCGAATTCACCAGTGACGATCCGGATGGATTCGACGTTTTCCGGAGCACGGTCCGGGAAAAATACCGGCTTCACTCGAATATGATCGAGCCGGACTTGCAGACCGGAATCCGAATCGAAGCCGTATGGGAACCGAATTGAAACCGGATGAATCAGGAGGTGCAGCTACCATGCTTATCGGAAAACGGCTGAAACAACGACGAAAAGAGCTGTCCCTATCCGGTGACGAGATGGCCCGGTATCTGGGCGTCGATCGGACGACCTACTACCGCTACGAGCGCGGGGCTATCGTGAAAATCCCCGGAGAGGTCCTCCAACGGGCCGCTACGCGTTTGGGGGTGACGACGGCCTGGCTGTTAGGCCAGGAAGAGACTCCTTGCTCTGCGTCATCCCTGAGCCGGCCCGATCAGGAACTCCTTTCCCTGTATCATCAACTCACCCAACGAGACCGCGCCGTCGTCCTGGGAGAAATCCGGGGGATGCTCCTTATGTATACAAAGAAAAACGCCAGCCGGATAACGCCGGCTGGCGATGAAAGGATTTGATTGATGTGAAGGAAGCTGTCATCTATGCCCGATTTTCGAGCAATAAACAACGAGAAGAAAGTATTTCGGCACAGCTTCGGGAATGCCATGCGTTTGCCGAGGCCGAAGGGCTGACGGTCATCCATGAATATATCGACCGGGCTATGTCGGCCCGTACCGATCAGCGCCCCTCTTTCCTGCAAATGATCCAGGACAGTGACAAGAAACTCTTTAGCTACGTCATTGTCTATCAGCTGGACCGGTTTTCGCGCAGCCGCTATGACAGTGCCGTGTATAAACACCGGCTCCAGAAGAATGGCGTCCGGGTCCTCTCCGCGAAGGAACATATCACGACGGATCCGACGGGAATCCTCCTGGAAGCCCTGATCGAAGCCAACGCCGAACTGTATTCGGCTGAATTGTCCCAGAAAGTGACCCGGGGCATGTTACAGAACGTCCTCGAAGGGAAATGGCCCGGCGGGAACCTGCCCTTAGGGTATCGGCTGGATGGCGATCATCGGCTGGTGCTGGCCCCAGAGACGGCGCCGACGGTCCAGCTAATTTATGAATGGTATCTCCAAGGCCTCAACGAAGCCCGTATCATCCGGAAGCTGAACGCAGAAGGCTATCGGACGTCTGGCGGACGGCCGTTTATCCGGACCAGCATCCACCGGATCCTGCGAAATCCGATCTATATCGGGACCTTCCGCTACAAAGGGGAACTATACCCTCATTTCGCGCCTCCCCTGCTGTCAAAGCAGCTCTTCTACCAAATCCAGGCGCTCCTGGATCGGCATGAACACAAACATGTCGTCCCTCACGGACAGGATTTCTCCCTGGTCGGCAAGGCTTTTTGCGGACTCTGCGGGAACCACCTCGTCGGGACCAGCGGGACGTCCCATGCCGGTGCTCGGTATCTCTACTACATGTGTTCCAGCCGGACCCATATCCTGGACCGTCAGACGTATGCTCCTTGTAAGCTCCGGAATATACGGGCGGACTGGCTGGAATTCCAGGTACTCCAGGTCACGCTCCAGATTCTCTATGATTCGGATACGCGGGAAGAAATCGCCCAAAAATGTGCCGTCCGTCAGCAAGCCTCTCAAACCGAGTCGCCACACCTGAAACAGATGAAAGCCATCCGGAAAGACTTACAGCATAAATTGGATAATTCCATCCAGGCCATCGAATCGGGTGTTTTCTCGCAGACAATCTCGGATAATATCTGCAAGTATGAAAAAGACATCAAGAAACTGGATGCCAAGATTCATGGCGAAAAATTATTATCTAATCCGGTCTGCATTTCGGAAGATTTCATCAGTTATTTTTTAGAAAAAATTTACAAACAAAAAAAAGACGACGGACAATCGTCTGAAATTTTCCAGACTTTCATCCGCCGTATCACGGTTTTTACGAACTATATTGCTATACAGTATACGTTCTATAAGAACCTTCATGTACTAGAAAACCCCGTCATTATGCGGGGTTCTAACAAATCAAGTGTGGTGCGCCTAGAAGGATTCGAACCTTCGCACCCGGTTCCGGAGACCGGTGCTCTATCCCCTGAGCTATAGGCGCAAGTAAGTGGTGACCCAGTAGGGATTCGAACCCTAGACCCACAGCTTAGAAGGCTGTTGCTCTATCCAGCTGAGCTACTGAGTCTCAAAAAATGGAGCGGGTGATGGGAATCGAACCCACATAACCAGCTTGGAAGGCTGGCGCTCTACCACTGAGCTACACCCGCATTCGTCGGTAATGGTCGGAGCAGCAGGATTTGAACCTGCGACCCCCTGGTCCCAAGCCAGGTGCGCTACCAAACTGCGCTATGCCCCGCCAACAAAAAATATTATACAAGAAATGAAATAGTTTGTCAACGTTTTTTTAGCTATAGCAGCTATCTTCTACGGGTCTATTTTCTAAATTTCCTATACGGCAGATAACTGTAGTATAACATACTCCCGATACGATAACAACGGGCGAACAATCCGCGAGCGGAGGCTACAATTTGCACCACGTGAATACCTTTTTGACATTGGCCCTCTGGGCGGCCCCTACGCACAAGGCTATTGCCGCATTTTTTTGCAGTCTGCAGGACCGCGGCGACCTGCGGCCGGCCGTCTGCGAACTGCGTTCATTTTACGGTGCGCCGCTGGCGATGACGAGTCCTGTCACGCTGGTAGCGCCTTTTTTTGTCAGCGCCTGGGCACAGGCTTCTAAGGTCGCGCCGGTCGTGAAGATGTCGTCGACGAGGAGGATGTGTTTTCCCTGGACGGGGACGGTTTCTTTGACGGCAAAGGCGTCGTGGACATTCTCCTTCCGCTCGTCCCGGCAGAGCTGCCACTGGACTTTCGTCGGCCGCAGGCGCTGCAGGGCGTCGCACCAATCCCAGCGGACCGAAGCCCAGTCGCGAAAGAGGGCTTCGGCCTGGTTAAAACCGCGGCGCTGCAATTTTTCCGGTGCCAGCGGGACGGGTACGACCCGGTCGATGCGGTCGAACCGTTCCGGCCAGGGAAAGCGGTCGAGCAATACCCTGCAGGCCCGGCACTTCCCTTGTTTGCCGTTATATTTGATGTCGTGCAGGATGTGGCGCATGGCGCCGCGGTAATCGGCCAGGCAGTAACAAGCGGCGAGGTGCCTCACTGCCGCCGGCTTGTTGATGCGCCGGGGATGCCAGACAGCGGCCAGGCAGGACGGGCACCAGTCGCCGTCGCGGGCTACCAGGGCCCCGCAGGCCGGACACCGCGGCGGGTATAAGAGATTGAAAAGGTGTGTAATCAGGGACATAGCCTTCCCTCCCTAGACGATGAGCTCTCCTTGCAGGCGCGGGATGAGCAGCGTGAAGCGGCGGCTCGTGCGCTGGTTCTGGACGGCGGTCTGGACAGCCCGCTTGCTGCCGACGAGGATGACTTTCCGCTTGGCCCGGGTGACGGCCGTATAAAAGAGATTACGCTGGAGCATGATGGCATGGCTGTTGACCAGGACCATGATGACCGTGTGGTATTCGCTGCCCTGGCTCTTGTGGACGGTAATGGCATAGGCCAGGGTAATCTCATCGACTTCCTGCCCTTCGTACTTGACGTCCTGTTCGGGATAGCGGACATAGACCATATCCTTCTGGATGGCAAAGATTTCCCCTATATCACCGTTGAAGACGCCTTTTTCATAGTCATTGTGCTTCTGCATGACCTTGTCTCCGACGCGGAAAATCACGTTTTTCCCCTTCAGCTCGCCTTTTCCTTCAGCCGGCGGGTTGAACCGCCCCTGGATGAGCTGATTGAGGTTGTCGACGCCGCAAGGGTTCTTGTACATCGGCGACAGGACCTGGACGGCGAACTTATCCCCCGTTTCCAGGAGCTCGCTGTTATAGAGGGCGCTTATCTTCTCGGCCCCCTGGGCTTCGTCTTCGATTTCAACGAAGCGAAATTCCGGGTCTTCATTGACGACGGGCAGACGGCCGCTGTTGATGAGGTGGGCATTGGTCACGATACGCCCGCCTTCTTGCTGACGGAAAATCGTATCCAGGCGGACGACCGGGACCTGTCCCGAGGCGATGATGTCATGCAGGACGGCACCGGCCCCGACCGACGGCAGCTGATCGGCGTCGCCGACGAGGATGCAGCGGCACTGCGGTTTCAAGGCACTGAGGAGATGGTACATCATTTCCATGTCGAGCATAGAGACTTCATCGACGATGACCAGGTCGGCCGGCAGCAGCTTGGTTTCGTTGTATTCAAAGACCTGGATCCGTCCCTGACGACCGTCGGGGATGAGCAGGCGGTGAATGGTTTTGGCCTTGCGCTGCGTCGTTTCGGCCAGGCGCTTGGCGGCCCGCCCGGTCGGTGCACAGAGGAGGATGCGCAGCCCTTCCTGTTCGGCCAGGCGGATGATGGTCTGGACGACAGTCGTCTTGCCCGTCCCGGGACCGCCGGTGATGACCGTCATGCCCGATTCCAGCGATTTTTCGACGGCTTCGCGCTGCTTATCGGCCAGTTCAAAATGGCACGAATCCTGCCAGCGGTCGAGGAAGAGCTGGACATGGGTCTTCATGGGCAGAGGCTTCATGGCTGCCATGTCCTGGATGCGCCGGGCAATATAATTTTCTTCTTCATAGGCTTCCGGCGTATAGACATAGACGGTCCCCTGGAAATCGGCCGTACAGAGCTGGCCCACTTCGATCGCTTCCTTCAGGATATCGTGCAGCCCCAGGGCATCGGCCTGTAAGATGAAAGCCGCCCGGCGGACCAATTCCGCATCGGGGATGCAGACGTGGCCGTTCTGGGTCATGGTCTGCAAGACATAGGTCAGGCCGGCGCTGAGGCGCTGCGGGTCCTGCCGGTCCATGCCATAGGCCAGGGCCATCTGGTCGGCCGTCTTGAAACCGATGCCGTCGATTTCATTGATCATGCGGTACGGTTCTTCCGTCAGGACGTAGTGGACGTCGTCGCCGTACTTCTGCAGGAGCCTGCCGGCATAGCGGCCGGCGACGCCATGCTGTTCCAGGTCGTAGGCGATGTCGTTGACCTGTTTCTCTTCGTAGAATGACTCCGTAATGACGGCCAGTTTCTTCGGGCCAATGCCTTCGACTTCCAGGAGCCGCTGCGGGTCCCTTTCCAATATCTTCATCGTGTCCTTGCCAAAGGCCGCGACGACGCGGTGGGCCAGGGCCGGCCCCAGTCCCTTGACGGCACCGCTTCCCAGGAAGCGTTCGATACCCTCGACGGACTCGGGGACGATGCGGCTCCAGCCGTCGGCGGCGAACTGGCGGCCGTAGCGCTTATGCTGGACCCAATGGCCCTTCACTTCCAGGCGGTCGCCGACGAGGGGCTTCGTGCCGTACCCCGTAACGGTATACGTCGCGTCGTCGTCTTCATCGTGGAGGCGGAAGACGCGATAATCAGAATCGTTCGCTTCGAATAAGAGGCGTTCTGCAATGCCTCGTACTACAATCTGTTCCATCCTTACAGCCCCATATGTTCCCGTTCGTATTTCTTGCTTTCATCCATGATGCACTGGTAGATGCGCCGCAGATACGGCGACAATTCCTTCTGGACCGTCAAATTGGCGATTTTATCCAGGACCTGCCGTTCCCGACGGGGGTCGTAGATTTCCATATGATGTTCCTTCTTATAGGCGGCGACTTCGGCGACGACCTGCATGCGCCGTTCCAATATTTTCGTCAAGTCCCGGTCCAATACGTCGATTTCCCGGCGACATTCTTCTAAATCCATACACTGCCCTTCCCTTCTGCAATTAATATCCTTATTATAACATAGTAAAAAAACTGCGGCCAATCCCTATAATCCATTAATCGCATAAACGATTTACGTCCATGCAGAATCTCCATTTGTCAGAGCCCGATTCTTCCTTTATAATGTAAAGGTATGAGTTCTTTTAGATTTTATTTATCAATTCTGTAAAAAAAGGTTGTGATTTTGCATGGAAGAAACTCAACAGCAGCAGGGGCTGCGCCGCAGCCTGAAAGCCCGCCACATGAACATGATCGCTATCGGCGGCGCTATCGGCACGGGCTTATTCGTCGCTGGCGGTGAAACGGTCAGCTCGGCCGGTCCTGGCGGCGCCCTCGTGGCTTACGCCCTCATCGGCATCATGGTTTATTTCCTCATGACGGGCCTCGGCGAAATGGCGTCGTACCTGCCGGTCAGCGGTTCTTTTGAAACCTATGCCAACCGCTATGTCGATAAATCCCTGGGCTTTGCTCTGGGCTGGAACTACTGGTTCAACTGGGCCATCACGGTAGCAGCCGAACTCGTCGCCGGCGCCCTGATCATGAAGTATTGGTTCCCCGACGTACCGGCTGCCATCTGGAGCGGCTTGTTCCTGATCATCCTCTTCGTCCTCAACTACTTGTCGACCCGTTCGTATGGCGAAAGCGAATTTATCTTCGCCGGCATCAAGGTCCTGACCGTCCTGGTCTTCCTCTTCGCCGGGACGCTGCTCATCCTGGGCCTCGGGCCGGAACCGTCGCCGGGCTTTACCAACTGGACCATCGGCGAAGCCCCCTTTGTCGGTGGTTTCACGGCCATGCTGGGCATCTTCATGGTCGCCGGTTTCTCCTTCCAGGGGACGGAAATGATCGGCATCGCAGCCGGTGAAAGTGAAGATCCGGAAAAGAACGTGCCCCGCGCCGTCCACTCCATCTTCTGGCGTATCCTGATTTTCTATTTAGGCGCCTTCACGGTCATCGGTTTCCTCATCCCCTATACGGACCCGAACCTGCTCAACACGAACATCGAAAACATCTCCATCAGCCCGTTCACGCTGGTCTTTGAACGCTTCGGCCTGGCCGCAGCCGCTTCCATCATGAACGCCGTCATCCTGACCGCCGTCCTGTCGGCAGGCAACTCGGGCCTCTACGTTTCGACGCGTATGCTCTACGCCATGGCTGAAACGGGACAGGCTCCGAAATGCTTCCTCAAGCTGAACAAGCGCGGCGTCCCGTCGTATGCCCTGTTCGCTACGGTCGTCTTCGGCCTGGCCGCTTTCCTGACGTCCCTCATCGGCGAAGGCAAAGCCTATGACTGGCTGGTCAACATCAGCGGCATGGCCGGTTTCATCACCTGGATAGGCATCGCCATCTGCCACTTCCGTTTCCGCCGGGCCTACGTCGCCCAGGGCAAGGACTTGAAAGACCTGCCTTATAAAGCCACGTGGTTCCCCTTCGGCCCCCTCCTGGCCCTGATCATGTGCATCATCGTCACGGCCGGCCAGAACTACTCGGCCTTCACAGGCGCTGAAATCGACTGGTACGGAGCCAGCGTAGCCTACATCGGCATCCCTGTCTTCTTAGCCGTCTTCTTCTATCATAAAATCAAACATAAGACCCACCTCATCCCCTTGAAAGAAGTCAATCTTTCCCGGGATAAGTAGGAAAAAGAGGCTGTCGCATTAAGACAGCCTCTTTTTCCGTTGATCGTAGGTCGTTCATCGTTTGTCGTATGGGATTAAAAATTATACTGTACCCATAAGGTTGGACAGTCCCTTTTTAAGTGGTTATGAAAGGGAATGGGTAAGATTCTGAATACATCTTTTGGAAATCAGAAAATCAATACGTCTTCAGGGTCATACGTGTTTTTAGCCCCATAGTGCTCTATTTTTGATTGATATTTTTTACCGAGGTTATAGAATCGGATGCTATCTTTATTTTCATCCATAATTTTAATCAACTGATGTTTCAACAGCATCAATTCATCTGGCTGTAACAGACACTCAAAAACTGAATTCTGTACCCGCTGTCCGTACTTTTCGCACTGTTTAGCCACCTGATGCAGTCGCCGTTTTCCAGCATCATCTTCCGTACTGACATCATAAGTTACTAATACCAACATAGGCTCATCTCATTTCCATAAAAACGAAGGATATACATCTAAGTCACCACGTAATACCTTTCCCAATAATTGTGCCTGCACAAAAGGCACCAATCCCCAAGGTATTTTTTCATCTAAAAAAGGATGTTTGATGATATCTTTCTTACGATTTTGCCAATCTGTCAGGAAAATTTTCCTGCCTTTATCATTCAACAATACGGCTCCATTTTCTTGTCGCTCAAAGGCACTAGCATTTATTTTACGATTATTTATCAATGTTAAGACAAAACGGTCCGCATAGATACTACGAAGTTCTTCCATTAGATCCAAGGCCAATGAAATACGTCCCGGCCGGTCACGATGTAAGAAGCCTACATAAGCATCGAGTCCCACCGCTTCCAAGGCAGAAGCACAATCATTTGCCAAAATAGTATAACAAAAAGAAAGTAACGCATTGACAGAATCCTTAGGCGGTCGTTTCATCCGTTGTTTAAAAGAAAAAATTTTCTTATTTTGTAAAATCAGATGATCAAATACTGAAAAATACAAGCTGGCCGCTTCTCCTTCGTAACCGCGTAAGCTGTCTAAATCACAACACTTCCTGGCCTCCTTTGCCAACCGAAGTAACGACGAGCTGATTTCTTTCAAAGATTGTATATCAAAACTCATAGGATGATCCCGTTTGGCCCTTTCCAGTACACTGCGGGAATTGAATATTTTTCCAACAATAAAATATTTGGCGATTTGGCAGCTTCGTATTTCATCATCAGAACAACGATACTGCTCTTTTCGCAACAAAACATTTCCTTGCGTCGTACCCACTGTTCTGGCTAAAAACCTGCCATTGGGGCGATAAAAATAAAGACCTATATTTCTTTTAGCACATTCCCCCATCAAGGCCGGAGATGCCCCTTTATAGCCAAAATAAACAATCTGTTCCAACGTATGGAGTGGAAATTTCCCCAAGACTTTTTCATCCAGTAAAATGATAATATTATCGTTTTCCAATGCCAGATACGTTTCTGGAGTCATGACATATAATGTATTCAATAGTTTTCTCATACGTCGTCGCTTCCTAACATAGCTTCATAATACGGTTGGGCAGACTTCTTTTTACAAATAACGGGTAGGCAGATTTCTTTCAAAGAACAACTGGGGCAGCCCTTTTTAGGCCGTACTTTGGGAATATATCCGCGTTTAAAATAATCATGCATCATTTCCAGCATTTTTCTAACTTCTTGGCGTAAAGGTTCTGTTAGCTCAACAGGTTCCCTTCTATGTGTTTCGTGATAATATAAAGCCCCTTGATATATAGAAACACCTAACATCTCTTCTAAACACATCGCTTGGCAACATAGTTGAAGACGATCTGCATTAATATCCTTTGTTTTCCCTCGTTTGTACTCAATAGGAAATGGAAGCCATAAGCCATTATGTCCATATAAACGACCTCCACCATCATCATCCCGGTGAAATTCCACCACATCACATTGTCCAGTTACACCTAAAGTCCTTGAAGCAATCCGAATCCCGCGAGAAATAAGAATTTCACCACGCTTCTCTATAAAATCTGAATTATGGCAATTTTCATGGATAATATTGCCTTCCATCGTCTTCATGTTTTCATCCCAAACCTGGTCGATGTGAATCAAGGCCCATTGTCGAGGACAAAATGAAAAATGTTGTATCCCTGAAATCATCAAAAAATCATCTTCATCGTATTCCATAACAGACACCCCCTCATTATATTGTAAAATTCGACTGCTGATCCATAAAAACATTTCCCCATTCCAATACGGATTCTCACCATTGAAGATTCTCTTCCGCAGTAATTTTGCCCGAACAATCTAAAGTAAGTTAACATTCTTTTTTCCCCATGAAAGGTGAGACTTGTAAGTATCCGTACAAGGCGGAGCCTCCATGTGATTTCAATCCACGCACCCATGAAGGGTGCGACATTTGGACAATTTCCATTGCACCGCCCGTGACGTATTTCAATCCACGCACCCATGAAGGGTGCGACTGGAGTAATGCCGGGGCTGGTCCTATGTCAAGTTTGAGTACAAATTAAATTGAGGTTTTTATCAATCAGTT
>OGDF01006654.1_pt1 | contig 11339 bp, 10 predicted proteins | sample 1570141 | NCBI WGS metagenome assembly OGDF01 (sample SAMEA4370581, study PRJEB24528) | human gut metagenome | reverse complement strand
AAATTCTTCTTTCGCCACTACCTTTACAATAATTACCGTTCCGGTCATTTTCTCAATTTTCAGGTCTCTTCCAAGCTCTACTGCACTCTGGATTCCCACATATTCTCCAGCGTGGATACCAGCTGTGATAAGAGCTGTTTTACCTGGTTTTTCGCCCCTGACAATTGTTGCAGGAAGAGAAAATCTACCATTTCCAATGGAAATAAAACCATGGACACGCTGCCCTGGTGCCGCACTTAAGCCACCTATATTTATTATTTCACTCATTATTTTCTACCTTTTCCAATAATATCTTTACAAATAATTTTCCTTACGATCCAATAAAAACTTATCCTATTTTTCAAATACTCTAATACTTCATTCTTACAACCAACACCGCTTTACTTATCTTTAAATTCGTACAAATTTCTGTATATCACTGATAATATCTTTTTCTATTTTACAGCCTCCACCATAAACATGGGTGTAGATCCATAATTCAGCTTCTCTTCCTCGCTCCATACCTGCTGCCAGATGTCCTCATTCACCTGAATCTGCGCTGCTCCAAGCGCTTCCAGTACCTTCACATCCCATCCCGGACGCTTGGTCTCCGACAACGGAACCTGCAGCGCAATTTTCTCCATTCGGTCAATATCTGTGCACAGATAATGGTCATCCAAGCTTCCTTTTTCCACATTTTTACGGTCGTTCTCGTAAGCCTCACGCTTCTTATCATCATAGAGATATCCATACCAGTTGGCATCAAAATTCAAAAGCTTTCCACCTTTTTTCAGAACCCGAAGCCACTCTTTATAAGCCATTTCCGGATGGGGCAGATTCCAGGTCAGGTTTCTGGAAATGATCACGTCAAAGCTCTCATCTTCAAACTCCAATGCCTGGGCATCCATTCTTTTAAATTCAATATTCCGGCTCTTTTCTCCGATAAATTTCGCTGCATTTTCTGCAGCCTTTTCCAGCATTCCCGGAGTGTAATCTATGGCTGTTACATGATATCCTGCTTCCGCAAGAATCATAGGGAAAAAGCCTGGACCTGTGCCGATATCCAGAATTCTCAGGTGGTCCTTATATTTGTCTGTATGTTGTTTTTCAGAAAATTCTTCTTCGAAAACTTCTTTTTCCACAGAATTGTTTTCTGAATCCTCATTTTTCCCAGACCTTTTTCCAAAAAATCCGCGTTCCAGAGTCTCCAGCCATGCCTTTTTCTGCATTCCCTTCAATTCTTTTTCATTCACCTCAGAATACCCTTCCGTCCGGGTGCTCCAATAACTCTCTATTTCATCCAGTAATTTATCCAATTTCAAATCCTCCGCATTAAACTCCAATGTTAAAATATTATCAAAACCAGTTTTCTTCTGCAAGCCCCCCGGGGGGATGGAACTCTATATAAAAAAAGCAGACAAATCTGTATCTCTACAAACTCGCCTGCTCTCTTTTCTTTAAAAAGCTGTCTAAATCAAGGGAATTTCAACTATTACAAATGCTTCTCCAACAACACCAGCTGCACATCCGGTATCCCGTTAAATTCTGTAGGCACAATCCCGATTTCCTTATATCCAAGCTTCTTATACAGCCCTCTTGCAGCGACATTTCTTGCATTAGTATCCATCCGAAGTTCCGGACAGCCGTGGCTTAAAACGTAATCCTCATAGAACTTTACCAACTTCTTTCCATAGCCTTTTCCAGAAGCGGAGGGGGAAACTACCAGAGTGTGAAGACGCAAACCTCCTCATCCCTGGCTGCGAATTCCCAATCGCCTTCTGCATAAGAATCCACCTGCGCTTTATTGATTCTGGCCGCTCCCAGGAGCTTACCTGCATCCTCCAGAACAAACAAGTCCTTGGCATCTAATGCGGCCTGTGCCGTAGCTCTTGTAGGATACACGCCACGGATCCAGCCAATGGTCTGCTGACCTGTTTCTTCTGCCGTATGAATGTCATTGTAAAGCTGTTCCACTGACGCAAGGTCAGCCTGCGTTCCCTTTCGAATTATCATTTTCTGTCACTCTCCTTATGCAAAATATAATGTTTTTCTTCGTCTCGTAAAAAGCCCTATCTGCTTCTTTTTAATACTGTTCATAGCTGTCAGGCTCCTGGATATATCTGGGATTTCATGATCATACTGGCTGTATTTTCAGCCGCAATTTCATCAATTCTCACAAGCTCTTCCTCCGTAAATGGTGCACAGTGGATTGCTTTTATGTTATCAAGGATCTGCTGTGGTCGTGATGCTCCAATGAGTACACTGGTCACCTCCTGCTGTGCAAGCAGCCAGCCAAGAGCCATCTCCGAAAGCTTCTCGCCACGCCCTGCAGCCATATCATTCAGCTCCCGGATCTGTAGCAAACGCTCTGGAGTCAGATTGCTTTCCTTCAAAAATCTGCCATCGGTACGAATTCTGCTGTCCTCCGGAATGCCATTAAGATAGCGGTCTGTAAGCTGCCCCTGTGCAAGAGGACTGAAAGTGATCAGACCTTTTTTCAGAATTCCTGTGGTCTTTTTTAGTCCATTTTTCTCCACAGTTCTGTCAAAAATAGAATAACGATTCTGATTAATTACAAAAGGACAATGCATTTCCTGCAAAATCGACGCTGCCTGTGAAAGTGTTTTTCCATCGTAATTGGAAAGTCCCACATACAGGGCTTTTCCGCTCTGCACTGCACTGGCCAGCGCTCCCATGGTCTCTTCCAGAGGGGTCTCCGGGTCCATTCTATGATGGTAAAGAATATCTACATATTCCAGTCCCATACGCTTCAGGCTCTGGTCAAGACTTGCCAGAAGATACTTGCGGCTGCCCCAGTTCCCATAAGGACCATCCCACATTTCATATCCTGCCTTGGTAGTAATGATCAGTTCGTCCCTGTATTTTCCCAGGTCTTCTTTCAGAATCCTGCCGAAATTAATCTCTGCACTCCCCGGCTCCGGTCCATAATTATTGGCCAGATCAAACTGGGTAATTCCATTGTCAAAAGCAGTAAAGCACAGCTGTCTCATATTCTCAAAATTCGCTGTATCTCCGAAATTATGCCACAATCCCAGTGACACCTTCGGCAGCATAAGTCCGCTGTCACCACAACGGTTGTATTCCATTATGGTGTAACGTTCCTTTGAAGCAATGTACATAATAAAAACCTCCCTGAAAACGATAATTAGTTTTAGTATACTACCCGGAAAATAATTTGTCATTGGAAAATATGACTGTTTATGGTATTACTATGAACCATTTATGATAATGTCCTAATATACCACAAAGGAAAATGTCCCAATGTAGTATAATGCTTCCATCAACAGATGGAGGTAACGATTATCAGAAAGGTAGAATTATCAATGGATGAACAAAAGAAGTATGAGGTGATCAAATCATTGGCAGATCATCCAGCCCCTAACAAGCAGAGAGCTGCCCTTACTCTCGGTTGTACTGTACGTCACATTAACCGTATGCTTAAAGGCTACAAAGAGCATGGCAAAGCCTATTTTATCCATGGCAACAGAGGACGTAAGCCAGCCAATACCATCCCCAATGAAACTCGTAATCTTGTTGTCGATTTATACCGCAACAAATACTATGATGCCAATTTTGTGCATTTCACTGAGTTATTAGGAAAACATGAAGATATCCACATCTCCCCTTCAGCGGTTATGTCTATTCTCGAAGCTGAATACATTCTCTCTCCCAAGGCTACAAAAGCTAAGAAAAAGAGAATCAAAGAACAATTAAAAGCCGATAAAAAAGCAGCGAAATCTCAGAAAGAAGCGGATCAGATACAGATTAATCTTGTTGCTCTTGAGGACGCCCATTCCCGCCGTCCCAGAGCCGCTTATTTCGGTGAACTGCAGCAAATGGACGCAACTCCCTACGAATGGATCCCCGGTCAGATATGGCATCTGCATCTGGCTATAGATGATGCTACAGGAAGGATTACCGGCGGTTGGTTTGATACCCAGGAAACTCTGAATGGCTATTACCACGTTTTCCATCAGATCCTCACAACTTACGGTATCCCCTACAAGTTCTTTACAGACCGCCGTACTGTTTTCACCTATAAAAAGAAAAACTCCCCATCTATCGATGAGGATACCTATACACAGTTTGCCTATGCCTGTAAACAGCTTGGGGTTGAACTGGGATCAAGCAGTGTGCCTCAGGCAAAAGGACGTGTAGAACGCCTGAACCAGACGCTACAGTCGCGCCTGCCAGTCGAGTTAAGACTTGCAGGCATAACGACCATAGACGCTGCCAATGAATTCCTAAACTCCTACATAAAGGAATTCAATGAGAAGTTTTCCCTTCCCATTCATGGTATCAAGTCTGTGTTCGAAGTGCAACCCCAAATTGAAAAAATTAACCTGATTCTTGCAGTTTTATGCGAAAGAACGGTAGATACCGGACACTGTTTAAGGCATTCCAATAAATACTACCGTATGATTGACAGCAGAGGCAATCAGGTCCACTACCGAAAAGGAACAAAGGTAATGTTTATTCAGGCTTTTGATGGCAGTCAATACTGCTGTGTAAATGACAAAGACATCTATGCACTGGAAGAAATACCCGAGCACGAAACAAAATCAAAAGACTTAGATATAGACTATACTCCGCCAAAACCAAAGAAGCCCCGCATTCCACCAATGAATCATCCCTGGCGTCGCCAACAGTTTGGAAAGTTTGTCAAACAGCAAGAACACCACCAGAATGATCAAGATACAAAAATTGCCTGAGGAATGAAACGAATCAATTTAACAAGCCCCAGCAAAAAGCCGGGGCTAATACTTCAATTATTTTAGGACATTTTCAAAAACGCTTGACACACTAATTTTCAAAAAAATTTGAAAAATTTAAAAAATATATTTTTGTATCTTTTGAGATTCCGACAGAGATTTGTTCTTAGTCCATTTTGGTCTTTTTACCTATTCCAGGGGAACCGCAATTTATAATGAAATCAACCGTTATCCACCTGTGGCTGACGGCTGATACTATTTATACTTTTACACCAGAGAAATGAAATATGACGTACAAAAGAATCAGAGAGCTGCGGGAAGATCATGATCTGACACAGAAATACATGGCTCACTATCTCAATGTGATCCAGCGTACCTACTCACGTTATGAACGAGGGGAAAGAATCATCCCTCCTGATGTCTTATGCAAAATTGCAGACTTCTATAATGTAAGTGTAGATTATCTGCTGGAACGCACAGATACAAAGCAGCCTTATCCTCCCTCACTGCTCTCCAGAAAAACAAAAGACACCTAGCGCACTGTGCCAGGTGTCTTTTGTTTTCTGTCTCAGATTATTTTTTCCTATATGAAAATAAATTTCCTGCTGCCCACAGAATGGTACCTGCAGCAATACATACGTCAGACAGATTAAATACGATCTTACGAATTTCTTTGTTCTTCACATTCAGGCTCACATAATCTGTAACATATCCTTTATTTCGACGGTCTGTGTAGTTGGACATTCCACCACCCAGGATCATGGCAAGACCGGCTCTGCTAAGCTTATTTCCGCCGTGGAGAAGCTGGTGCCAGTATTCTCCTGCCACACAGCCCATACCGGCTGCTGCAAGCTCCTGACAATTCTCCCTGCCGATTTTTACCTTACCAAGAATCTTATCTTTATTGTGACAGTTCCGAAGGAGCAGTCTGCCTCCCAGCACTTCTTCTTTGCTTCCCTGAAGGCGGGTACTGTCAATATGTTCTTTTATCTTATAATCCAGCAGAAAGATTCCGCCGGCAATTGTTAGCGAAAGCATACATGCAGCCTCCTTATTTACCAGGAAAATCCTGACCACTTTTCTCAGCTTCTGTTGAGGCCTTTTCTTCCTCTGCACCTGCCTCATTCTCTGCCTGCTTCTCTTCTGTCTCTTCTACAGGTTCTGCAGTCTCAGTGTCCACCACATCGCCCTCAGCTTTCTCTGGTTCCGGAGTCGGGCATACAGAGCCACAGTATGGACAAAAGGAGACACTTCTGTCTACAGCTTTTCCACATGCCGGACAGATTTTCCGTCCCTTCATCTCCGCTGCTGCATCCTTATATCCGTCAATAATATCCAGATGCTGCTCAATCTCTTCGCAGAACCCTTTAAGAGCTTCTTCTACTTCTGCACCTTCTTTGTACTTTTCAAAGATCACATTTCCAATGTCTGCTTTCAGTTTCTGTACCATCTGCTCTTCACTGGAAATCTTGCTTCTGATCTTCTGTGCCTCATAAAGCTGACCGGCTTTTTTTCCAAGATCCTTGGTTGTCCTTGTAATTGTGTCACTTAACTCGTCAAAAAAATCGCGTGCCATAATACCATCTCCTTTTCATATAAAAAGTGTTGTAACTATTCAGTACTTTTACGGCTAAAAGCTGTCTCCTGAACAGTTGCAAAGTGATGAAACACCTGTTTCCCTGTCTACTGAGCCATCCCGATCAGGGGAATTTCCTGTCCGCGAAGCAGGATTCTCGGACCGCCTGTACCTTCAATATATTCTCTGGTAATGATCACCTGTCCAATACTGTCATCTTTCGGAATCTCATACATGATATCCAGCATATATTCCTCCAGAATGGCGCGAAGACCTCTGGCTCCAGTATGCTTCTCCAGTGCCTTGGCCGCAATCGCGTGAAGCGCATCCTCCTCATAATCCAGCTTCACCTCATCCAGGGCAAGGAGCTTCTGATACTGTTTCAAAATTGCATTCTTCGGTTCCTTCAGGATCTGCACTAACATATCCTCATTCAGTCCGTCCAGTGTATATATAATCGGCAGACGTCCTATAAATTCCGGAATCATGCCAAATGCACGGATATCATCTACTGTTACCTTCTCCAGAATATGTGGATCATTGTCATATTTGTCCTTCAGGTCTGCGTAAAAGCCGATAGATGCCTGCTTATTCAGTCTCTCCTTGATAATATTCTCCAGATCCGGGAATGCCCCTCCACAGATAAACAGAATATTTCTGGTATTTACCGTTACCATAGGAACCATGGCATTTTTGCTGTTGGCTCCGACCGGCACCTCTACCTCACTTCCCTCCAGAAGCTTCAAAAGTCCCTGCTGAACCGCTTCACCGCTTACATCACGCTGATTGGTGTTCTTTTTCTTGGCCAGCTTGTCAATCTCATCAATAAAGACAATCCCATGCTCTGCTTTCTCCACATCATTATCTGCTGCAGCAAGAAGCTTGGAGATCACACTCTCAATATCGTCACCAATATAGCCTGCCTCTGTAAGAGAAGTAGCATCTGCAATAGCCAGCGGCACGTCCAGAAGTCTGGCAAGAGTTTTTACCAGGTAGGTCTTTCCGCATCCGGTAGGTCCGATCATCAGCATATTGGACTTCTCTATCTCAATCTCATCCATAGTGTCTGTAGCCACACGCTTATAATGATTATAAACTGCTACAGACATTACTTTCTTGGCTCTCTCCTGACCAATTACATATTCGTCAAGGCTTGCCTTGATCTTATGTGGTGCCGGGATCTTCTTAAGATCAATCTCTGGCCTGGCATCTTCTTTTTTCTTCTTTACTTTCTTCGGACGAGGAATTGCATCCTGAATACTGCCCAGATTGATCATACTCACATTAGGCATATTAAGAAGATCGTTCAGATTCAGTCCGTTATTCATCTGCTGGGTCATGGTGTCAAAGCTTTTCTGCATACAATCATTACAGATATGTATATTGTTAGGAAGCTCGATCATTTTGCCTGCCTGGCTCTCCGGACGATGACAGAGAAAACAGAATTTCTCATAATCGCTGTCATCTTCGTGATCATCGTTCTTCTCTGTTATATCGCCATCGATGATTTCGTCTTTTTCATCGTCAAAATGTTCAGTCATATAATTATTTCCTTTCCTGCTGCTGTTATCAGGCTGACCAGCAGTCTTTCCTATCTTATGTAAAAATCATTTTTGTTTTCTTATTGTATCATACTTTTCTCTGATTTAGAAATTAACTTTTTATAAAATGTGAAAAGGGGAGCCTTATCAGCTCCCCTTGCATATTACTGATTACCATCCGGTCTTGCACTCAATGTAACAGTTACTGTCGATTCCTCATACTCTCCGTTATTTAACCGTGCCACCTCAATTTCGATTTCTTCACCAGCTGAATAATACTGAAGCTTATCGTTGATATCAGCCTTACTTGAAACCTTCTGGCCATCCAGCTTGATAATAATATCGCTTTTCTGGATTCCGGCATTATCTGCTGCCTCTCCCGGATACACATCCATAACAAATGCACCAGATGGCATATTATACATCTGGATTGCTTCTCTGGAAAGATCGGCGAATTTAACTCCCAGATAGCCAATCTGTGACTCATCTGAAACTTTATCCCTTGTCTTACGATTCATAAGTTCTTCCAGAATGGGCTGTGCCTTGGAAATCGGAATGGCATATCCGGTTCCCTCTACACTGCTTGATGCAATTTTGGCGCAATTAATTCCAATCAATTCTCCCTGCATATTTAAAAGAGCACCACCACTGTTGCCAGGATTGATTGCTGCATCTGTCTGGAGCAGCTCCTCATAAGTATTAGAATCGGACTGAACAGTGCGGTCCAGGGCACTTATCCAGCCAGATGTTACAGTCTGACCATAACCAAGTGCATTACCAATGGCAACCACCTGCTCACCAACAGCAAGATCATCCGAATTGCCAAGCTGGGCAATTTTAATCTGGCTCATGGTTTCTTCCGGAATGTCACTTTTTTCAACTGCAATCACTGCAAGGTCTGTATCCTCGTCAGTTCCTTTTATCTTTGCGGAAACTGCACCATCAATATTCAAGTCTCCATTTCCATTTATATAATTCTCAGTTTCCTGTTCTGCACTTACCACATCACTTCCGATAAAGCAGACACTCAGTGTAGTAGCGCCCTCCACTACATGATTGTTGGTAGCAATGAGAAGTTCGTCATCATTCTCTCCGACAATAATACCAGAACCGCTTCCTGTGCTGGGATATTCCATTCCATAGCCGAAAAAGCTGCGAATTTCCTGCATGCTTACTGAAGTGATTGCCACGACTGAGGGCATTGCAGCCTGGGCAACCCCTGCAACGGGACCTTTTTCATTTGCTACGATTTCTGCATTGATGCCTTCGCCTGCATCTGTGCTTTCTTCTGCCGTAGTACTGGCAGATGCTGAAGTCTGAGTTTCTTTCTTAAAATATTTATCCGACACCATATTCACTGCCTGAAATACCAGACCTGCCACCAGACCAAAAATCACAGCCAGCGTAATAGTATTTCCTGCTTTCCTTCCCAAACCGGAAGATGCTGCCTTATCATTATGAAGTCTGTGATGTCTTCCTTTCTTTTTTTCCTCAGGCTTCTTCTCCTGTTCATCAACCTGATAATGCGCATATCTGGGTCCCGAAGATTGGGACTGAAAATTGCTGTCTTTGGATGAATTTCCGGAAGTATCTGAATTATTGCTGGAAGCGTAATAATTTCCATTGTCTGTGTTTCCTGCACCATCTGAATTTCTGCTGCTGGTATATCTGTAATGATAAGTTACATTTTCATTCAATTCATCTTCGGGGGCCGCTGTCTGATCCGATGCAGCCGATCCGGATTCATCTGTATTCTCTGGCTGTTGGGAGCTGCCATCTGTTTTCTCTGGCTCCTGTCCCCAATTCCATTCATCACTCATATTCTGCTCCCTTCTATGTTCATAAACAGTGCTGCTGTTCACGTTGGAATCTGCAGCATTCTGTAACATTTTCTTTTATTTATGATACAAGTTTAGCAAGCAATTGTGTTGAAAATGTGATAGATTCATTAAGAAAAGGTGTCACGAAAAAAAGTGTCACCTTTCATAGCCACAGTCCCTGTTCACGAAGTGCATAACTGTGAAAACACTGAACAATTACTCATTTTTCCAATATTCACGGTTCATAGTACAAAACAGAATCACCTTTTTCGGCAGCTTTTTATATCTTTTCCCAAGAAAATATCCCATATATTTAAAGCCACTTTGCCCTGCCAGCTTGGGAACCAGCCAGATATGCCCTGTTTTTATAAGATAAGCCAGGCTCTTTTTCACAAGGCGAAGTCCCTCTCCCTCTGATGGTACTCCCTCAAAAATCTCCGGATGATCTGCCTGGGAAACACCCAGATCAAAATTCCGGTGAAACTGCTGTCTGCATGAATAATTGTGTGAATGGATCACGCAGGCATCTGCAGCATAGGCAATTCCATATCCCCGCTTTGCCATAGTTCCTGCATAGATCATGTCTTCATTAAAAATAGCTTTTTTTACAAAACCGCCAATTTCCTCATAAATACTTTTCTTATAAGCTGCACACACATTGGAGCAAAAATAAGTTTTTATTCCATATATGCCAGTATCTTTTTCCCATTTTATAGAAGAAGTTTCCGGATAATTAAATCTTCTGGTGTATTTTTCCAGATAAGCACAGTCCTCCCGGGCCAGCTGTCTTGCGTAGGAAGCTCCAACTTTAGAATTTTCCTGCAGTGGACGAATCAGATTTCCAATCAGATTTCTGTCTGCCGGAACTGCATCCTGAGTCATAAATACCATAATATCTGAATCAGACAGTCTTGCTCCCCGGCATCTGGTTCCACCGTGGTCAAAATCCGCCTTTTTTAAATGTACCACGTTCACTTTTGGAAATTTTTTCTCCCAGGCCGTGTTCCAGAATTTCTCTTCTGTATTCATAACAAGAATTTTTTCCACTGGATAATTCTGTGTGGAAAGAGAATCCAACAACTTCTCAAATTCATTTCCCGGACGGTATGCGGGAATAATTATGTCAACTGTTTCCATAGTATCTCTCCTCTTTCAGGCTCAGCACGAATAAATATACTTTCGTAATATAGTAACAATGCTGGCAGAGCGCACGTCTTTTTCGCGAAAAAGGGACCACTTCCTTTCGGATGGTCCCTTTAAATTTTCAATCATGGAATATTTATCTACTGATCAATATCCGCTTCCATCTTCGAAGCCTCCATCGCCGGAGCTGTCTCCACTATAATCTCCGCCGCTGTAGTCTCCTCCATTATCGTAACTGCTGCCAGAATCACTTCCACTGTCATAACTGCCATCACTATAATCGCCGCTATAGTCTCCACTATAGTCGTTTCCGCTGTCATAACTATTGTCGTAGCTGTTATCATAGCTATTGTCGTAATCGCTTCCACCATAATCGTTGTAATCATAGTTTCCGCTTCCGTCACCCTGCCATACAATATCAGAAGAATTTCCTGCTTCATTACTTGCAATCGGAGACTGGTCAACCAAGGTATCTGCACCGCCTACAAGCTCAATGATCCGGGCATTCGCCTCCACAATGTTCTGTGACGGCTGGTAATTCTCGTCA
>OGDF01006653.1_pt1 | contig 11341 bp, 9 predicted proteins | sample 1570141 | NCBI WGS metagenome assembly OGDF01 (sample SAMEA4370581, study PRJEB24528) | human gut metagenome | reverse complement strand
CCCACACCGATCTGACAGTTCTGAGGGATGATGAAACCAAAATCTTTAATCATAGGGAGTCGCATCCTTTCCAAAAACTCAAAGATGTTTTGTTATGCGGATTTACCACATCCGGTGGCCTTTCCGCCTACGGCTTTAGTATAGCATTGATAAACGAAACTGGCAAGTTGTTCTCAGGAGAAAATATCCAACAAGAATTTCCTTCCGTTTTTGGGCATATTGTATACCTTGTCAAAAAGAAATTTGCCGCAGCTTGGCAAAAGCGTGCGCGTCCCGTCGAAATGCAACAAAGCGGGAGGGCATACAGACAAGAATCACAAAAATACCCTCTTTTTGAGCAAGAGAACTTGCAAAACGAACAGGCCCCCGCTTTCGGAGAGCCTGCCCAAGAAAGTATTTTCTTTGGAAAATGAATGGAAAAATTGCAGAAACGATCCAAGGGAAAAAAGAGAAAAAAGGTGCCCCGCTCTGGCCGTGGGGACCCAATTAAAACCTGCACGAGATGGCAGGTGGGTCGCCTCCGCGATGTTTCACGCTCCCTTCTTCCAACCCGAAGGCCGGGAGGTCTGCGATCCACACCACGAGACCAGCGTCCCGTTTGAAAAATGTGGGTTTAAAAGTGTCCATTTCCACGCACCGAGCAGGGCGAACCTTGTTCCATGCTGTTGCGGTCCTATTTAAGATGTTATGCAGGGGCCTTGGTTATTCTTCCTCGTCCTCGGAAAAAAGTTCCTTCATGAACTCGTTGTAGACTGCGTCGATCTCCTCGTCACTGTCTAGGGTGGAGAGGATCTCCTCGCCGTTTTCCAGGACGGTCTTGAGGATCACGAGGCCCAGCTCCTCTTCGTTTTGGGCTTCCTCGCCTTCGTGCTCGGCGGGGAAGAAGGCCAGGTAGGTCTGGCCGTTATATTCGATGGTGTCGAGATGTTCCAGCTCGAACTCGTTGCCGTCGTCATCGGTGACGGTGATGAAATTTGCGCCGTATTCTTCGCTCATGCCATGTTCTCCTTTGTTTATCTGCCTGTTATTGTACCCTCAATACTGTGAAATTGCAAGAGTAAAGCGCGGAAAATTTCGGGAAACTTTCCGACGGCAAAAATCTTTCCGTCACGGATAGACAAATGGAAATCCTGTGGTATAATACATAAAATAGGCGAGGTTCCAACATTCCGCATCGAAGCCTGCCGCGTTCGCGGCGGCTGTCCCTATTCCAATTCGGAGGTGTCACATTGGACAAACATCGCGACACACGCTCCTACGACCGCCGGGATCAAGACCCCAGAGGCCGCCGGGGCGGCGCTACAAGACGAAAACGAAAAAAGCACGGCCGAGCCTTTAAGGTCGTGATGACGATCGTCCTCATCTTTGTCATCACCCTGGCTATGCTGCTGTGTATGTCGGCGGCCTACATTAAAAACGTCATCATTCCCGACGCCAGCCTGGACATGAGCGACTTCAACCCCAACCTGACCAGTAAAGTGCTGGCCCAAAACCCGGAGACGGGGACCTATGAAACGGTCCAGACCCTATACGGCGAGGAAAACCGCGTGTGGGTCTCCACGGATGAGATCCCCCAGTATCTGAAGGATGCCGCCGTGGCCATTGAGGACAAGCGCTTTTACAAGCACAACGGCGTGGACTGGGTCCGCACGGCCAAGGCCATCAGCCTGATGTTCACCGGCCGGAGCATCCAGGGCGGCTCGACCCTGACCCAGCAGCTGATCAAGAACATGACCAGCGACGATGAGGTCACCGTGAAACGAAAGGTCATGGAGATCTTCCGTGCCCTGGAGTTTGAGAAGAAGTACACCAAGGACGATATTCTGGAGGCCTACCTCAACTATATCTACCTGGGCCAGGGGTGCAACGGCGTGTACACCGCCGCCTACACCTACTTCGGCAAGCACGTTTCTGAGCTGGACCTGGCCGAATGTGCCTGCCTCATCGGCATCACCAACAACCCCTCGAAGTATGACCCCCTGGGCCACCTGTCCATCACGGACCCGGACACCGGCGAGGTCAAGACCTCGAAGGACTTCAACAAAGAGCGTCAGATGAAAATTCTTGACGTGATGCTGGAGCAGGGGTACATCACCCAGGAGGAACACGACCAGGCAGCCGCTGAAGAACTGGTCTTCAGCAACCCCTATGAGGACAAGGACGGCGACGGCCAGGCCGACAGCACCAAGAAAAAGAACACCGTCTATTCCTGGTATGTGGACCAGGTCATCAACGACGTCATCCAGGACCTGTGCGACAAGTACAACTGGTCCGAGCAGTACGCCAAGACCAAGGTCTTCTCCGGCGGCCTGGAGATCTACACCTGCATGAACCCGAACGTCCAGGCGGCGGTGGACGAGGTCTACCAGAACTCCGAGTATAAGGATGTGGTCTCCAGCAGCGGCCAGAGATTGCAGTCCGCCATCACCGTTGTGGACAACGTCAGCGGCCAGGTGGTGGCTATGGCCGGCGGCTTGGGCGAAAAGACCGTCAGCCGCAGCCTGAACCGGGCCACCAGCAGTAAGCGGCCCCCAGGCTCTTCCATCAAGCCTCTCTCCGTCTATGCCCCTGCCATCGAGCTGGGCAAGGTCAAGCCCACCACCACGGTGGAGGACAGCCCCGTGGACAAGATCAACGGCAGAGACTGGCCCGTGAACGCCGCCGGCGGCTACCGCGGCAACGTTACGGTCTCCTATGCCGTGGAGCAGTCCCTCAACACCGTGGCCGTGAAGGTCCTGGACATGGTCACCCCGGAGACGAGCTTTGACTTTATGCAGGATAAGTTCCACATCAAGCTCATCCGCAGCCTGACCCGCGGCGACCAGAAGTACAGCGACATCGGCCGCGCCCAGCTGGCTCTGGGCGGTCTGACGGAAGGCGTGACCACCCTGGATATGGCGGCGGCCTATGCCGTCTTCCCCAACCAGGGGACCTATAAGACCCCCAAGACCTACACCATGGTCACGGACAGCAACGGCCAGCCCATGCTGCGCAATGAGACGGAGGATGAACCGAACGTCCTGTCCCAGCGCACCACCTATTATATGACCGAGATGCTCCAGCGCGTGGTCTCCGACGGTACCGGTCAGCGGGCCAATTTCACCGGCCAGGAGATCGCCGGTAAGACCGGCACCACCACCTCCCGCAAGGACCTGTGGTTCGTGGGCTACACGCCCTACTACACCGCAGCGATCTGGACGGGCTATGACCGGCAGGAGAGACTGGCCAGCGGCCTGAAGAATCCCTCGCCGGTTCTGTGGAACCAGGTCATGTCCAAGGTCCACCAGGGCCTGAAGTATAAGAAGTTCGACCTGCCGGATAACCTGAAGACCGTCACCTACTGCCTCTCCAGCGGGATGCTGCCCGGACCTTACTGCTCCGGCCACCTGGCCACCGGCACCTTCCTGCCGGAGGACGCGCCCACTGGCACCTGCACCTATCATAAGGCGCCGAGCACCCGTCCCTCCGGCAGCGATGGGAACGGCGGCGGCACCGGCGGGACCACCAACAACGGCGGCACCACCGACAACAACGGCGGCACCACCGACAACGGTACCACCACCCCCGACACCGGCACCGGCGACAACGGCGGCACCACCACGCCCCCCGCCGAAACGCCCCCTGCCGAGAACACCGGCGGTGAGACCACCACCCCCCGCAGACGGCGGGAGGGGAGGTCCATCCCCAAAGCAAGCTGAACCCCTTCGCCGCAGCGGCCCCCGGAGCTTCTTCCGGGGGCCGCTTTTTGCCGATATGACCGAAACAACGGCAAAAGAAAAAGAAAAACTGTCGTTCAGACAAACACTTTGGGTTGCCATACGCGGACAGATGTGTTAGAATAGCAGTCGCACTGATCCAAAGGACGATCTATGATCCTATGAAACGGAGGCAACCATGTCAAAAGCGCCCAACTATTACATCGTAGACGCGGAGGCCCTGCCTGAGATCTTTCACAAGGTAGTCCAGGCCCGGCGGATGCTGGACACCGGCGAGGCAGAGACCGTCAACCAGGCGGTCCAGCTGGTGGGCATCAGCCGCAGCGCGTTTTATAAATATAAGGATGCAGTCCGGCCTTTTCAGGATATGCTCCATGGTCGGATCGTGACCTTTCAGATGATGCTGAAGGACGAACCGGGGATCTTGTCCCACATGCTGAATTTCTTTGCCAGCTCCGGGGCCAATATCCTCACCATCAACCAGGGCCTGCCCATCAACGGCTGCGCCGTGGTCACGGTGAACGCCGAGACCTCCGGCTTGCAGGGGTCCTTGCAGGACCTGCTGACCAAGCTCAACAGCGTGGACGGCGTGCTGCGCAGCGAGGTGCTGGCGGGGTGATGTCCTTCCCCAAAACAAAACGGATACAAATTTAAGGAAAAAGGAAATCGGAATCTCAGAAAGGGATGGAAGAATCATTATGGTCAAAGTAGCGATCCTGGGCTTCGGCGTGGTCGGCTCCGGTGTGGCGGAGGTCCTCTCCGGCAACGGCGCCGGCATCCAGAAAAAAGCCGACGAGCTCATTGAAGTCAAGTATATCCTGGACGTGCGGGACTTCCCCGACAGCCCCTTTGCGCAGCATTTTGTGAAGGACTTCTCCGTCATCGAGCATGACCCGGAGGTCAACGTGGTCGTGGAGACCATCGGCGGCGTGGGCGCTGCCCTGGACTTCACCGAGCGGGCCTTGAAGCAGGGCAAGAGCGTGGTCACCTCCAACAAAGAATTGGTGGCCACCCACGGCCGCCGTCTGCTGGACCTGGCCGCCCAGAACAACGCCGTCTATCTCTTTGAGGCCAGCGTGGGCGGGGGCATCCCCATCCTGCGGCCCCTGAGCGAGTGCATGTCCGCCAACGAGATCCTGGAGATCTGCGGCATTTTGAACGGCACCGCCAACTATATCTTCACCCGCATGGTCAAGGACCATGTTCCCTTTGCCGAGGCCCTCGCGGGTGCCCAGGCCAACGGCTACGCCGAGCAGGACCCCTCCGCCGACGTGGAGGGCAAGGACACCTGCCGGAAGCTGTGCATCCTCTCCTCCATCGCCTACGGCTGGCACCTGCTGCCGGACCAGGTCCCCACCACCGGCATCACCAAGATCACCCTGGCCGACGAGGCCTACGCCGCCGCCGCCGGCAGGAGCCTGAAGCTACTGGGCCGCTCCATCGCCCGCGAGGACGGGACGATCTGCGCCTATGTGGAGCCCCATTTCGTGGGGAATCAGGACCCCCTGGCCGGGGTCGAGGACGTGTTCAACGCCATTAAGGTCAAGGGCAACGCCGTGGGCGACGTGATGTTCTATGGCCGGGGCGCGGGCAAGCTGCCCACCGCCAGCGCCGTGGTGGCCGACGTCATCGCCGCCGCCCGCCAGATGGACCGGGCCGGTTACCGCCCCTGGCAGCCCAACCGCCCCGACGCCGTCTTCTCTCCCGACGAGCTGTCCAGCCAGTGGTACGTCCGTCTGGCCAGCGGAGAGCTGGCCGGGGAAAAGCTCACCGTCCCCAACGCGGAGGCCGGGGAGAGCGGCTGGATCACCGCCGCCATGACCCGCCCGGAGCTGGACAAGCTCCTGGCCGGCAGGGACGTGCTGGCCGTGATCCGCGTGCTGGATTGACCAAATAGATACCCTCTTTTGCCGCCCTGGACATAGGATGGGGCAGCGCTTTCTCAATAAATAAGCAATCTCGTTCCCTCCGGCGGCCGGAATCGCCGGTCCGCCGGATGACAGGAGGTAATGTGAGATGGGACTGATTGTACAGAAATTCGGCGGGACCTCCGTGGCCAACGCTGACCGCATCCGCAACGTGGCGCAGATCATCGCGGACACCTACCGCCAGGGCAACCAGGTGGTGGCGGTCCTCTCCGCCCAGGGCGACACCACCGACGACCTCATTGAAAAGGCCAAGGAGATCAACCCCAACGCATCCAAGCGGGAGATGGATATGCTGCTGTCCACCGGCGAGCAGATCTCCTGCGCCCTGTGCGCCATGGCCATTGAGACCATGGGCCTGCCCGTGGTCTCCCTGACCGGCTGGCAGGCCGGCTTTCAGACCAACAGCAGCTACAGCAGCGCCCGCATCAAGAAGATCAACGCCGAGCGCGTCCAGTCCGAGCTGGACCGCAGCCACTCCATCGTCATTGTGACGGGTTTCCAGGGCATCAACAAGTACGGCGACATCACCACCCTGGGCCGCGGCGGCTCCGACACCTCTGCCGTGGCGCTGGCTGCGGCGCTGAAGGCCGACCTGTGCCAGATCTACACCGACGTGGACGGCATCTACACCGCCGACCCCCGCTACGTCAAGGGGGCCAGAAAGCTGGAGGAGATCACCTTCGACGAGATGCTGGAGCTGGCCAGCCTGGGCGCTCAGGTTCTCCACAACCGTTCCGTGGAGCTGGCCAAGAAATATCAGGTGAATTTAGAAGTGCTGTCCAGTTTCGAGAGAAAACCGGGCACGAAAGTCAAGGAGGTTGCAAAGCAAATGGAAAAGACCCAGATCAGCGGCGTGGCAAAAGACAAGAACGTAGCCCGTCTGGCCCTGGTGGGCGTGGAGGACCGCCCCGGTATCGCCTATAAAGTCTTCTCTCTGCTGGGCCAGCAGAACATCAACGTGGACATCATCCTCCAGTCCATCGGCCGGGACGAGAGCCAGGACATCAGCTTCACCGTCCGCCGCAGCGACGTGGACCAGGCCCTGGCCCTGCTGGAGGCCCACAAGAGCAGCCTGGCCTTTGACCACATCGACGTGGATAAGAGCGTCGTGAAGGTCTCGATCGTCGGCGCCGGCATGGTCGACAACGCCGGCGTGGCCGCCAAGATGTTCGGCGCCCTGTACGATGCGGACATCAACATCCACATGATCTCCACCAGTGAGATCAAGGTTTCCGTCCTGCTGGACGAGGCCGATGCCAACATGGCGGTCCAGGCCATCCACGATAAGTTCTTCGGGGAATAAGCACCCAAAGCGGCGCACGGCGGGGAAAACGGACGCAGAAGGGCGTTTTGCGGCAAATCTTTTGTGCTATTTAGGCGAAACGCCTAAAATCGCGGAAAAACAGGAAAAATTTTTTTCCTGATATGATACATTCCCTGCTTGTAATTTCAAAAAAGCTTTGCTATAATACACACCGTAATGTACTGGAAGGGTGAGCTAAACTGCGCTCCTTTCCGAGAAACGTCTGCCACCGGAGACTCCCTCCGGGTCGGCGTTTATGACAGAGCAGTCAGGCTCTTTTGCTTCGGCTGAGGCCACGGGCGCTTGCCGCCCCCGGTTTCTCGCTGAGAAAGGAATGGGGCGGCGCTGTCAGAATAAAACAAATCATTAATATAGGGGGAAATCAGAAATGAACATACTTGTTTGCATTAAACAAGTGCCGGACACGACCATCATCAAAATTGATCCCGTGACCAACACCTTGATGCGCGAGGGCGTTCCCGCCATCGTCAGCCCCTTCGATGCTTATGCACTCGAAGCTGCTGCCCGTATTAAGGACAAGGACAAGAACACCAAGATCGTCGTTCTGTCCATGGGTCCCGAGCAGGCTCTGGTCGCTCTGAAGGAGTGCCTGTCTGTTGGCGGCGACAAGGCTTACCTGGTCTCCGACCGTGCATGCGGCGGTTCCGATACCCTGGCTACCGGTTACATCCTGTCCCAGGCTAAGGAGAAGATCGAGGAGCTGGAAGGCCTGAAGTTCGACATGATCATGTTCGGTAAGCAGGCTATCGACGGCGATACCGCTCAGGTCGGCCCCCAGGTCGCTGAGGATCTGGACATTCCCCAGGTCACCTATGCTTGGGAAGTTTGGCCCACCGAGGACGGCAAGTCTGTTCGCGTGAAGAAGGAGCTGGAGGACGGCTTCGAGATCCTGGAGATGGCTTGCCCCTGCGCAGTGACCGTCACCAAGCCCGACTATGAGCCCCGCTTCCCCACCATCAAGTCCAAGATGGCTGCAAACAAGGCTAAGATCCCCGTTCTGAATGCTGCTGACTGCGGCCTGGACGTTGAGAGATCCGGCCTGAAGGGTTCTCCCACCAAGGTTAAGAAGAGCTTCACTCCTCCCCGTAAGGAAGGCGGCCTGAAGATCAAGGAGGAGACTCCTGAAGAGTCCGCTAAGAAGCTGTACGACCTGCTCAAGGACAAGGGCATCATTTAATAGAGGGGAGGACGAAATACAATGTTACAGACTAGCTACGAAGCAAAGACTAAGGACCTGTGGGTCTTTATTGAAACCAAAGACGGCAAGGCCAGAAACGTTGGCCTGGAGCTGCTGAACCCCGGCCGTCGTCTGGCTGGCATCCAGGGCGGTCAGACCGTCGCTCTGGTCATCGGCTACAACTGCGACGAGGCTGTTAAGGAAGCCATCGCTCACGGCGCCGACAAGGTCATGGTCCTGGACAACGAGGTCTATGATCACTACAGCACCGACGCTTACACCGCTGCTATCGTGGAGTGCGTCAAGAACAACTGCCCCACCACCATCCTGATGGGCGCTTCCCCCATGGGCCGTGACCTGGGCCCCCGTGTCGCTGGTCGTCTGAAGACCGGTCTGACCGCAGACTGCACCTCCCTGGACATCGACGAAGCTTCCGGCAAGGTTGCTTGGACCCGTCCTGCTTTCGGTGGTAACCTGATGGCTACCATCCTGTGCCCCTTCACCTTCCCCCAGATCGGTACCTGCCGTCCTGGCGTGAACAAGAAGCTGGAGGCTGACTACTCCCGCACTGCCGAGATCGAGAAGATCGATTATGTCTTCCCCGCTGACCAGATCCGCATCAAGGTGATCGAGACCATCGCTGAGGAAGGCGAGAAGGTCGACCTGGAAGGCGCTGACATCATCGTCTCCGGCGGCCGTGGCCTGGGCGGCCCCGAGGGCTTCGACACCACCATCAAGCCCCTGGCTGACGCTCTGGGCGCTGTTGTTGGTGCTTCCCGTGCCGCTGTTGACGCTGGCTGGATCCCCCACTCCCATCAGGTTGGCCAGACCGGTAAGACCGTCGGCCCCAAGCTGTATGTCGCCTGCGGTATCTCCGGCGCTATCCAGCACCTGGCTGGCATGGGTTCCTCCGACTTCATCGTTGCCATCAACAAGGACGCTGAGGCTCCCATCTTCGACGTGGCTGACCTGGGTGTCATCGGCAACCTGTATGACGTCTGCCCCGCTCTGACCAAGCTGGTTCTGGCAGACAAGGACTAATTTGTTAGCAAAATAAATTTATCATACATGCTCGGACGGTGCTCCCCCGCAAGGGGGACCACCGATCCCAGCGGAAAAGAAAGGAAAACACTATGGATTTCAAACTGAATGAAATGGAGCAGGAAATTGTCGACATGCTCCACGACTTCTGCCTGAAGGAAGTCAAGCCCATCGCTGCTGAGCTGGACGAGAAGGAAGAGTTCACCCAGAACGCCCGCGAGAAGCTGGCTGAGATGGGTATGCTCGGCACCTACATCCCCGAAGAGTACGGCGGCGCTGGCCTGTCCTACCTGACCTACATCGCATGCTGCGAGGAGCTGGCTAAGTACTGCGCTTCCACCTCCATCATGTTCTCCGTCCACGGTTCTCTGTGCTCCTGGCCCATCCTGGAGTTCGGCACCGAGGAGCAGAAGCAGAAGTACCTGGTGCCCCTGGCACAGGGCGAGAAGCTGGGCGCTATGGGCCTGACCGAGCCCTCCGCTGGTACCGACGCCAACGGCGTTCGCACCACCGCTGTCCTGAAGGGTGACAAGTACATCCTGAACGGCACCAAGATCTTCATCACCAACGGCTACTATGCTGATACCTATGTTGTCTTCGCTCGTACCAACCCCGACCTGAGCGTTGGCCACAAGGGCCTGTCCGCCTTCATCGTGGAGAAGGGCTTCAAGGGCTTCAGCTTCGGCACCAAGGAGAAGAAGATGGGCATCCGTGCTTCCGCTACCTACGAGCTGGTCTTCGACGACTGCGAGGTCCCCGCAGAGAACCTGCTGGGTAAGGAAGGCGAGGGCTTCAAGATCGCTATGATGCTGCTGGACGGCGGCCGTATCGGTGTTGCTGCTCAGGCTCTGGGTATCGCTCAGGGCGCTATCGACGAGTGCATCCCCTACCTGAAGGAGCGTAAGCAGTTCGGCAAGCCTCTGTCCGCTTTCCAGAACACCCAGTTCGAGCTGGCTGACATGCAGACCAAGGTCGACGCTGCTCGTCTGCTGATTTATCGTTCCGCTATGGCTAAGCAGAACCACGAGCCCTACAGCCACCTGGCCGCTATGGGCAAGATGATGGCTGCTGAGGTCGCTTCCGACGTCACCCGTCGTGTGGTTCAGCTGGTTGGCGGCTGCGGCTACACCCGTGAGTATCCCTTCGAGAGAATGATGCGTGATGCTAAGATCACCGAGATCTACGAGGGTACCACCGAAGTTCAGAAGATGGTCGTTTCCGGCTGGATGCTGAAGAAGTAATCAAATTCCTTGATTTGATCGCTCTGAGAGGGCAGTGGTTCGCCACTGCCCTCTTTTTCGTAAATCCAACAAAAGAAGAGGGGTTTCTTATGCACATTGACCCGAACCTGTACCAGGGCCGTCCCGCCGACTGCACGGGGCGTCTGGACCGGGAGATCGCCTGCTACGACCTACTGGATGCGCTGGGCATTTCTTACACCCGCGCCGATCACGACGCAGCCGACACCATCGCTGACTGCCACGCCATCGAGGGCCTGCTGGGGGCGGCGATCTGCAAAAATCTCGTCCTATGCAACCGCCAGAAGACGGACTTCTATCTGCTCCTCATGGAGGGGGACAAGCCCTTCCGCACGAAGGATCTGTCCAAGCAGATCGGTTCCTCCCGTCTGTCCTTTGCAGCGCCGGAGGATATGGAGCAGTATCTGGACTGCACGCCGGGCTCTTCCTCCATCATGGGACTGATGAACGACCCGGAGAACCATGTGCAGCTGCTGCTGGACAAGGATGTGAAAGCAGGGGAGTTCATCGGGTGCCACCCCTGCATCAATACGTCCTCGCTGAAACTGTACACGAAAGATATTTTTGAAAAGTTTCTGCCTGCGGTACATCACGAGCCGATTTTTGTGGAATTGACGGGAGAATAAAGTTATGATCGACAAAGCGAGACTGGAACAGAAATGTTCCATGTGGAACATCGCCCTGACAGGCACCCAGCTGGACCAGCTGGACGCCTTTGCGCGGATCCTGGTGGACTACAACCAGAAAGTCAACCTGACTGCCATCACCGATCCGGAGGGCATTGAGGATAAGCATTTCCTTGACAGCCTGCTCTTTGCCTCCCAGCCGGAAGTGGCAGGGAAGATGGTGGATGTGGGTGCCGGTGCCGGTTTCCCCGGCATTGTGACAAAAATCTA
>OGDF01006649.1_pt1 | contig 11344 bp, 9 predicted proteins | sample 1570141 | NCBI WGS metagenome assembly OGDF01 (sample SAMEA4370581, study PRJEB24528) | human gut metagenome | reverse complement strand
GCCACCACCAGATCCTCCATGGGGAAGCCTGCCTCCGGGATCGTATCCGGGAGGCAGGCTTCCCCATGGAGGATCTGGTGGTGGCCGAGACCTTCAACGATTATGAGACCACCTTCCGGGTGGTGACGGAGGCCATTGACCGGTATCCCCGGCTGCGGGGTATCTACATGGCGAATCTCAGCGTTTCCGGATGTGCCGCCGCCATTGAACAGGCCACGCCAATCTCCCCCTGACAGCCGACCTCCGCGCCAGAGATGGAGGCGTTCATTTTATACAGCGCGCCAATAGCCCCCGCTGCCAGAAAATAGCGGGCAATTGACCGCTCGTTTACCGGACGACGGAACTTATCGTAATAAGCCAGCACTGCCGGAATAATGCCGCACGCACCGTTAGTCGGTGCCGTTACCACGCGCCCGCCAGCTGCATTTTCTTCACTAACCGCCAGCGCGTACATGTTGATCCAGTCGATGACATTCATCGGATCGTTAGAGATGTTATCGCTAGAAACCAGCTGACGACGCAGCGCTACGGCACGACGCGGCACATTGAGCGGACCAGGCAGCACGCCTTCAGTGTTCATCCCGCGTTCAATACCGTCATGCATCACTTGCCAGATACGGGCAAACCCTGCGTCAATTTCCGCTTTACTGCGCAGCGCTAGCTCGTTGTGCATCATCAGGCCAGATATAGACAGGCCGTTGTAATCACACATTTTCAGCAGTTCACCTGCTGAGTGGAAATCGTAAGGTACGGACGTTTCGACATCGTGCGACAGGCCGAAGTGTTCTTCTTCGACAATAAACCCGCCGCCGACAGAGTAATAGGTTTTACTTAATAGCGCTTCCTGTCCCTTCCAGGCAGTGATCCGCATTCCGTTCTCATGGCGAGGCAACATTTCGGGATGGAAGATAATGTTCTTTGCTACAGGAAAATCAACAATATGCGCACCAGATGCCACTGGCAGCCGCCCGCTGCGCGTTACTAACTCTATAAATGCAGGGATCTCATCAATGACAACATCCTGCGGACTGTTTCCTGCCAGTCCCATGATAATGGCGACATCCGTGGCATGGCCTTTGCCCGTCAGTGACAACGACCCATACAGATCGACCACAATATGGCTCGTCGCGGTTAATAAGCCGCTACTTTCCAGCCGATCAATAAAACTTTTTCCGGCATTCATTGGCCCCACGGTATGCGAACTGGAGGGACCAATCCCAATTTTGAAAATATCGAATGCACTAATCATATCCACACCCTCGGATTGCCGTTCAGTGAAGTGGAGCGGAACGACCTTGCGACCGTCCCGCTCACGAGGCTTTACGCACTACGTACTGCGATAGCTTCAATTTCCAGCTTCACATCTTTCGGCAAACGCGCAACCTGCACACAGCTCCGGGTCGGGTAGGTCGCCTGATGCTCATCGAAGAACTGCTTATAGACTTCATTGATGGTGGCAAAATCATTCAGATCGGTGATGAACACGGTCATCTTGATGATATCGCCCACGCTCAGCCCGGCAGCAACCACGATCGCTTTGACGTTTTCGAGGCTTAAACGCGCCTGATCTTGCACATCAGCCGGGATCTCACCGGTCTGCGGGCAAACCGGAATTTGCCCGGAGGTGAAGACCATGCTGCCTAAATCAACGCCCTGAACATAAGGGCCGATTGCGCCTGGGGCACGTTGCGTTTCGATAATCTTTTTCATACATCCTCCGGCGTCAGAGCGCCTGGGTAAAAGTACGTGAAATAACATCCTGTTGCTGTTCACGGGTCAGTGCGTTGAAGCGCACGGCGTAGCCAGAGACACGGATTGTCAGGTTAGGATATTTTTCCGGGTGCTCGATGGCATCCAGCAGCATTTCCCGATTCATTACGTTGACGTTGAGGTGTTGACCGCCTTCGACATCCGCTTCGTGGTGGAAATACCCATCCAGCAGGCCGACAAGGTTGGTTTTACGTACTGGATCTTCTTTGCCCAGCGCCGCAGGAACGATTGAGAAGGTGTACGAGATCCCATCTTTGGCGTAGGTGAACGGCAGTTTCGCCACCGACGTCAATGAGGCCACGGCACCTTTGCGGTCACGACCATGCATCGGGTTAGCGCCCGGCGCGAACGGTGTTCCGGCGCGACGACCGTCCGGCGTATTACCGGTTTTCTGGCCGTACACCACGTTAGAAGTGATAGTCAGAATCGACTGGGTAGGGACGGCGTTGCGATAGGTTGGCAGCGCTTTAATTTTCTTCATAAAGCGTTCAACCAGGTCGCAGGCAATGCTGTCTACGCGCTCGTCGTTGTTGCCGTACTGCGGATACTCGCCTTCAATAGCAAAGTCGATGGCAAGGCCATTTTCGTCGCGAATCGGCTTCACCTGAGCGTACCTGATGGCGGATAGGGAGTCCGTCGCCACCGACAGGCCCGCGATGCCGCATGCCATAGTGCGATAGACATCACGATCGTGCAGCGCCATCAGCGAAGCTTCGTAGCTGTAATTGTCGTGCATGTAGTGAATGATATTCAGCGCGCTGATGTACTGCACCGCCAGCCAGTCCATGAAGTGATCGAGGCTGTCCATCACTTTGTCGTAATCCAGCACGTCGTCCATCAGCGGTGCTGTTTTCGGCCCGACCTGAATCTTCAGCTTCTCGTCCACCCCGCCGTTAATTGCGTAGAGCAGCGTTTTCGCCAGGTTAGCGCGTGCACCAAAGAACTGCATTTGCTTACCAATCACCATTGGGCTGACGCAGCAGGCAATCGCGTAATCGTCGCTGTTGAAGTCAGTACGCATCAGATCGTCATTTTCATACTGCAAGGAAGAGGTGACGATCGACACCTGCGCGGCATATTTTTTGAAGGCAATCGGTAATTCTTCCGACCAAAGAATGGTCAGGTTAGGTTCCGGTGCCGGCCCCATAGTGTGCAGGGTGTGCAAATAGCGGAAGGAGTTTTTGGTCACCAGCGTACGACCGTCCAGCCCCATCCCGCCGATCACTTCCGTCGCCCAGATTGGGTCGCCGGAGAACAGCGAATCAAATTCCGGTGTACGCAGGAAGCGTACCATACGGATCTTCATGATGAAGTGATCGATCAGTTCCTGTGCCTGCTGCTCATTGAGTACGCCAGCTTTAAAGTCGCGCTCAATGTAGATATCGAGGAACGATGCCGTGCGACCCAGCGACATCGCGCCGCCATTTTGCGATTTCACTGCCGCCAGATAAGCGAAGTAGAGCCACTGCACCGCTTCCTGCGCATTCTGCGCCGGGCGAGAGATATCAAAGCCATATTTCGCCGCCATTTCCTGAATCTGCAACAGCGCATGACGATGCTCTGCCAGCTCCTCACGCAGACGGATGGTGGCTTCCAGATCCTCGCCTTTTTCCAGACGAGACTGGAGATCGGCAAATTGCAGTTCGCGTTCACGTACCAGATAACTGATGCCATACAGCGCTACGCGGCGATAGTCACCGATAATGCGCCCACGGCCATAGCCATCTGGTAAACCGGTCAGCACGCCAGATTTACGGCAGCGCAGCATATCCGGTGAGTAAACATCAAATACGCCCTGGTTATGGGTTTTACGCAGATCGGTAAACAGATATTCAAATTCACTGTCCATTTCTCGGCCATAGGCGTGGAATGAACTTTTAATCATATTAATGCCACCGAACGGGTGTAGCGCACGTTTCAACGGCGCATCCGTTTGCAGGCCAACAATTTTTTCCAGCGGCTGGTTAATATATCCCGCATCATGAGCGGTAATTGTGGTGGCAATATTGGTATCGAAATCAACCGGCGCGTGGGTTGCATTTTCGATACGGATGCCTTCCATTACTTTTTCCCACAATTCCGTGGTGGCAGGCGTCGCTTCGGCGAGGAAAGATTCATCGCCTTCATACGGTGTATAGTTATGTTGAATAAAATCGCGGACATTAATTTCGTTTTTCCAGTCCGTACCTTTAAAGCCAAGCCATGCGTCGGCGTACAGCTTATCGCTGGTATCAATATCTACCTTCATGAAAAATAATCTCTCTACAATACTTCAACTAAATTATGCAAATTCTGCGGGCGCGTTAACTTTGCCTAAATGAATGGCATCCAAAGCAATCATTTTTTCTTCGTTAGTCGGAATAACGGCACAAATGACACGCGCATTTTCACTGGAAACAATTCGCTCACCACAGGAGTTAGAGCGATTATTCATTTCTGTATCAATCTCTACGCCTAATACAGCCAAATGTTCCATGACCAGACGACGAATTAAGCTTGAATTCTCTCCTATTCCGCCGGTGAATATAATTCCATCCAGGCGACGTAATGAAGCTGCGTGTCCGGCAATATGACGGGCAATTCGGTGAACAAAGGTTTTAATTGCCAGTTGCGCGCGTTCGTGACCTTCATACCAGGCTTTTTCCAGAACACGTAAATCCGAAGAAAGACCGGAAATACCTAATAATCCCGACTCTTTATTCACTACGCGTTCCAGGTCACCCAGGCTCTGGTTGGTTTGGCTGGCGACCCAGGACATCGCACCAAAGTCGACATCGCCACTGCGGGTACCCATCATCAAGCCTTCCAGCGGCGTCATTCCCATTGAAGTATCAACACTCTGACCGTTGCGAACCGCGCAGATTGACGCGCCATTGCCAAGATGCGCCACAACCAGGCCGGAGTCATCTTCCGCCAGATTCAGCAGCGAATGTGCGCGCTGGGAAACATAGCGGTGCGACGTGCCGTGGAAACGGCAGGCCGTATAAATAAGCTTCCGGAGCCATCGTCTGGTGGAAACTGGTATCAAATACCGCCACCTGAGTTACGCCCGGAAATAATTGCTGCGCCGATTCAATACCACTTAAATTGGCGTAATTATGCAGGGGTGCCAGTGGAGAAACGCGACGGATATTATCAATGACTTCATCGGTAATAATGGCGGACTCGGTAAAAATACTGCCGCCGTGAGCGATGCGGTGGCCAATTAAGGCCACACTGTCATTTAAATTCCGTTTTTCCAGTTCAAATGCAATTGCCTTCAATGCACCTTCGTAGCTGTGGTGAGCCAGCGGTGCTGGCTCTCCCCCATTTACGGATAAGAATGCATTTTCCGAGTTAATACCGTCGGCAATACCTGACATTAATACTTCACAGTCGCTGGCATCGAGTACGGAAAACTTAATCGAAGACGAACCACAGTTAATAACCAAAACAACCGGAAATTCATTCATCTCTTTTCTCATCCTGAGTTACGGATTAAAACAGTTTGTATACGATGTTCAGGATGGTCAGCAGACCAATCACGGTAACAAACACGTTATCCAGACGACCACGGTATTTCGCCAGAGACGGCGCTTTACGGATGGCATACATCGGCAACAAGCACAGCAGGGATGCGATAATCGGTGCGCCCATGGCTTCAATAAGGTCGAGGATGTTCGGGTTGGCGTAGGCAACAACCCAGGTGGAGCCCATGATGAAGATCATGCTGATAGTGTTCAGTTTACCCAGCGACACTTTAGTTTTGTCGCCTTTATAACCGAACTTCAGAATCAGACCATTCAAGCCTTCCAGCGTCCCCAGATAGTGACCGAAGAAAGATTTGAAGATAGCCACGAGTGCGATGATGGAAGCCGCATATTCCAGTGTAATTGCGAACGTTGTTTTGGTACCGGTCATGGACGCAAAGTGGTTAGCCAGATAAGAAAGCACTGGAATATTCTGCGCTTTGGCTTCCGCCATGTTGGCCGGAGACAGCGTAAACAGGCAGCTAAAGGCAAAGAACATCACCACTGCAACCATCAGCATGCTGGCACGAGAAATGATTTGGGAACATTTACGTTCGGTGAAGTCGCGACCGAAGTCTTTCTCATACTCTTCACGTTTAGAAACCACGAAGGAAGAGACGATTGGCGAGAAGTTAAAGGAGAAAACCATGATGGAAATCCCCAGCCAGACAGTGATCAGGATACCGTCATGACCGGTTAACGACAGCGAACCGAGGTCAACCTGGTCGATAACTGCAGAGTTCCAGTAAGGGATCAGCGACAGAGAAATCAGCACCAGGCTGGCGATAAACGGCCATACCAGGTAGCTCATCACTTTAACCATCAGATCCTTACCAAACCAGATGACGAAAGCCATCAGCAGCAACAGGAACAGCGCCACAAAGCCGCGATTCAGCGGTGCAAATCCGAGCTGGTTTTCCCAGAACGTCATAAAGGTATTGGTAATAGTAACGCCATAAATCCACAGCAGTGGGCAAATCGCGAAGAAGTACAGGAACGTGATAACCACGCCGCCAGTTTTACCAAAATGCTCTTCCACCGTTTCCGTAATGTTGCCGGAAGGGTTAGAGCCAGAAAGACACAGACGCGCCAGCGCCCGGTGGCAATAAAATGCGATGGGGTATGCCAATACCAACATCAGAAGAATCGGGATCAGTCCGCCAAAACCTGCGCGGATAGGGAAGAACAGCACCCCGGCGCCGATTGCCGTACCAAACAAGCCTAACGTCCATGTGGTATCTGATTTACGCCAGGACGATTGTTTTGTCTGGCTGGATACAATGCTATCTGAAGTACTCATATCCTATCCTCAACGAATTAATTAAGCGTCAACGAAACCGGTGATTTGAGAGACGCGAGAAAGATCGATATTGCCGCCGGAAATAATACTGACGGTTTTTCTGTTTTGAATATATTGGTCTAATTTACCGCTTAATAATGCAGCACATGCCAGAGCGCCTGCGCCTTCGGTGACGACTTTATTGCGCTGAATTAAGGCAATCATACTGTTTCTGATTTCGTCTTCGCTGACCAGCACGATGTCATCGACTAATTCACGAACGATTTCGTAAGTTAAATTACCCGGGCGGGAGACATCACAACCATCCGCCAGGGTGCCGGTAGTTCGGTGCGTGGTTATTTCTCCGGAGTGGAAAGAAGCCGCCATGCCGTGAACGTTTTCAGACTGTACGCCAATAACACGAATGGTCGGGTTAATAGATTTAATTGCCACCGCAATACCAGCAATTAAACCGCCACCACCAATTGGCACAATCACGTTATCGACATCATAGAGATCTTCCATAATTTCCAGACCAATCGTTCCCTGGCCAGCAATCACTTTCGGATCATCGTAAGGTGGGATAAAAATACGGCCTTCCATTTCGACAATTTCGCTCACTTTAGCGATAGTGTCGTTGAAATTATCACCATGCAGAACGACTTCTGCGGAGTAGTCGCACGTTGCCGCTACTTTGGATTTTGGCGCACCTTTTGGCATCACCACTTTACCGTCGATACCCAGCATCGCGCAGGAGAGCGAGACCCCTTGCGCATGGTTGCCCGCAGAACAGGCCACTACACCTTTACGTTTTTCCGCATCAGTCAGTGAACTTAATTTATTAAATGCGCCACGAATTTTAAATGAACCCGTACGCTGCATATTTTCAAACTTCAGGAATATTTCACCTTTGCAACGTTCACTAAAATAGTTTGAGCGAGGCATGCCTGTTTTATAAATTCGCCCAGCCAGTCGTTGTTTCGCTTCAATAATGTCATCAATAGCAACCGGCAGATCGTATGTAATATGCATTATAAAACCTCTTCGCCTGAATTAAATATGTAGGTAACCGTAACCGACACCTGCAAAACAGACAGGTGGATTATTTATGTTTAAATAAAAACAAATAACTAACCAACTTCTATTAATTGCCTTCGTCTACACCCATTATAAGATGAATACTCTTTGGCTAATTCCACCAAAACCGATGCTGCTTTTTTAATACGATAATTTTTCGACCATACCGCGGCATATTGTGCCACAGGTAATGTTTCTTCAACCGGAATAGTAATAAATTGATTTGAACCAAAAGGTGACGTCATATCACAAGGAATTACAGTTAAGAAATCAGCATTGAGAACAAGATTATAAATTGTCACGACTGAGTCGGTTTTAACGATGTTTTCAATACTGATGCCATTTCTTTGTAACGTAGTAAGAAGCTCGCTGTAGTACCCCATATTGGTTTGTGGCAACACCCACTGTTCGTTCTTCAACGACTCCAGCGTGGTGGTGCCGGTGCATGTTCGGGACTTACTGGCTACCAGCACAAACTCGGACTCGAACAGCGGCTCAACATGTAAATCCTGAAGCTTCATTTCTGCACTTAACGTACCAATCGCAAAATCCAGTCGACCGTCGCGGATTGCCGGTAAGAACGAAGACAGTTGCGCTTCATACATAGAAACCTGCGCTTTCGGGAACACCTCTTTGAACTTGTTGATCATCCCTGACATAAAAGTAAAACCAATCAATGAAGGAAAACCAAATGAGACTTCCACCACCGCCTCAGAAGACATACCGCTTATCTCATTAACCATATTTTTCATTTCACGGGTAATGGATTCGGAACGGGAGAGTAACAATTGACCGGCAGGTGTTAATGTTACACCGGTATTTTTCCGCACCACTAATTCCACACCAAAATAATCTTCAATATCGTTAATGATTTTACTGACGGCCGGTTGAGTTAACCCTAATTCTTTTGCAGCCGAGCCGATAGAGCCACTTCTAATGACTTCCTGAAAGACTACCAGGTGCTGCGTTTTCGGAAGAAGAATAGTGCTCATAACGACCTACGTTAATTACCTCATTGACGGCATGAAGTGTATCAAAATGAAATGAACAGGATATGTGCGACCACTCACAAATTAACTTTCAATACTTTCCATGGTATCGTTACGCAAATTAAATGCCTTTAAATATCAACAAGTTAAAGTATAAAAATCAGCATAAACCCTGATTTTTGTCAAAAAAAATGACGGGGATAACCATATTTTATGGCGATAACATCATTCGTTATGTGGTTAATATAAAAAAGGGGCTGAGACCATATTTCAAGCAATTACCGGATAATTACCAGGCAAAATTTGAGTTAAATTTAATGAGCAAGTTCTCAAATTTTATTATAAATAAACCATTTTCAGCGATAAATACTGCGGCACGTCACATTTTTTCACGCTATTTGTTGGAGAACAAACATTTATTTTATCAATATTTTAAAATTTCGAATACAGGTATTGATCATCTCGAACAATTGATTAACGTCAACTTTTTCTCTTCTGACAGGACGTCATTTTGTGAATGCAATCGTTTTCCATAAATTCTTCTCCCCTCATAGGCGACGAATAGCATTTTGTGTTGAGGATCACAAAACGAATAATTGCTGGTCGCCGCGATAAGGTCAGACAAAGACAACAAGGGAAATTTTCACAGAGCTTTTGATCGTCGTAGGCCACAGAATGTTGCTTCGTTTACTGTAACGCCGGGTAAATGAGCGTTTTTTGATAGTGCGAAAGAACCCTGCGAGGAAAATAAGCATCTATTATTGTTTGTCATGACGACAAGGCAGGCATCAATGAAAGGCTTCCCAATTGCACATATTTTTCACCCTTCAATCCCGCCAATGCACGCAGTGGTTAACAATCACAATAGTGATATTGATTATTGGACGGTAAAAAGAAAGTTTGCAGAAATTGTCTCCACCAATGACGTTAATAAAATTTACAGTATAAGTAATGAACTGCGGAGAGTATTATCTGCAATTACTGCATTGAATTTCTATCAAGGCGATGTTCCTTCTGTAATGATCCGAATCCAACCGGAAAATATGAGTCCATTCATCATAGATATTTCTACAGGGGAACATGATGATTATATCATACAAACATTAGATGTAGGCACTTTTGCACCTTTTGGCGAACAATGTACTTGCTCAGCCGTCAATAAAAAAGAGCTGGAATGTATTAAGGAGACGATTTCTAAGTATTGTGCAAAATTCACCCGAAAAGAAGCCATCTTAACACCCCTTGTGCACTTTAATAAAACCAGCATTACTTCAGATTGTTGGCAAATTCTCTTTTTTTCACCCGATCATTTTAATAATGATTTTTATTGATTATTTATAAAGGATAAAATAATGTTCCCTGTTTCATCAATTGGTAATGATATTAGTAGTGATTTAGTCCGTCGAAAAATGAATGACATTCCTGAAAGCCCAACAGGAAATAACCTCGAAGCACTAGCACCAGGTATAGAAAAACTAAAACAGACCTCTATTGAAATGGTCACTTTACTTAACACGTTACAACCTGGTGGAAAATGCATTATCACTGGTGATTTTCAAAAAGAATTAGCGTACTTACAAAATGTAATTCTTTATAATGACTCGTCTCTTCGTCTGGATTTTTTAGGTTATAACGCCCAAATTATTCAACGATCGGACAATACCTGCGAACTTACCATTAATGAACCATTAAAGAACCAGAAAATATCCACAGGCAGTATCAATGTTAATTGTCCATTGAAATATATTTACAATGAAATCAGGAGGTTGAACGTAATCTTTAGTTGTGGAACTGGAGATATCGTTGATCTATCCTCTCTGGACTTACGTAATGTCGATTTAGATTATTATGATTTCACAGATAAACATATGGCTAATACTATTTTAAATCCTTTTAAATTGAACTCAACAAATTTTACTAATGCCAACATGTTTCAGGTTAATTTTGTTAGTTCAACACAAAACGCCACAATCTCCTGGGATTATTTACTAAAAATAACGCCTGTTTTAACAAGCATTAGCGATATGTATTCTGAAGAAAAAATTAAGTTTGTCGAAAGTTGTTTAAATGAGCTTGGAGATATTACCGAAGAACAATTAAAAATTATGAGATTTGCAATTATAAAATCTATACCAAGAGCAACTCTTACAGATAAATTAGAAAATGAATTAACAAAAGAAATATATAAAAGCTCATCGAAAATCAATAATTGCTTGAACAGAATTAAATTACCAGAGATGATAGATTTCTCATCAGAAAAAATACATGATTATATCGACATAATCATTGAAGATTATGAAAATATAAAAGAAAATGCTTATCTGGTAATTCCCCAAATTAATTATACCATGGATTTAAACATAGAAGACTCTAGCTCAGAAGAGTTACTTTCAGATAACACCCTCGAGAAAGACGAAAATTCTCCGGACAATGGTTTTGAGGTCGGGGAATATAACACATATGAAGCATATAACTCAGAGAATCAATATTTTACCAGAGAGGAATATACGTATGATTACGACCTTTTAAATGCAATATAGACTTAATAACTTCTTACAAAATCTATAATTAATACCGTAGATATTCATTCATCTTACCCTGTGCACCAAAAGCAAAAACTCACTGACGCGGGTTTGAAACTGATGGCAACCGCAAAAATGCCTGATGCGCTACGCTTATCAGGCCTTGTATTATCCCTCCAGTGCAGAGAAAATCGGCCA
>OGDF01006647.1_pt1 | contig 11346 bp, 9 predicted proteins | sample 1570141 | NCBI WGS metagenome assembly OGDF01 (sample SAMEA4370581, study PRJEB24528) | human gut metagenome | reverse complement strand
ACATAAAGCAAAAGGCGCAGGGCTGCCGGAATCTCCGAGCGGGCTCTGCGCCTTTTTTAATTTTCAGAAAAATCGCGCCCCGGGTCAGAAGGACTTTGACCGCGGGGCGCTTGACGCGCAGGATGATACCGGCGAAGTGCTTGATGAGAGGTATCGGGTTATTGTGGCGTTTTAGCACGGGTAGTCAAAAAAGTAGTCGGCAGTATATCGTTTTTGAAGAAAAACGGCCTTTTTGCGTCTATTCATAATTTCGACTTGAAATTTACCGTGTTTCTGCTATAATCTTTACAGTTATCCCTTTATGTTTATGCTTAAAAAGTGGTGGCCAAACTGCCAGAAAATTGAAGGAGCAGAGGATTATGAGTATTCCGGAAATGGACATGAACCCGGAGATCGCCCGAAAGTTACTCGAGGTCGGCGAAGAATTCCGCATTGAAGGCCCGTTCTTCTCGTACGAAGAAATCAAAATGGGCAACGTGAACCACACCTACAAAGTCAATTATATTCGCGATGACGGTACCGGCATGGCAAAGATTAAGTCTTTCCTTGTACAGCGCGTCAATACATATGCGTTTCAGCACCCGATTGAGCTGATGCAGAACATTGACCGTGTCACGGAGCATATCCGTGAAAAATGCCCGAATACGAAAAGTTTGCATTTCCATCACACGAAGCACGGCGTCAACTATTTGATGGATAATGACGGCTTCTGGCGGCTCAGCAACTACGTGCCGTCTGTGACGTTCGATACCTGCGACGACCTGAACGTGGTGTGCAGTGCAGGTGAGGCGTTCGGCGATTTCCAACTGATGTTGGCAGATTTCGATGCGAACTCCCTTTTCTACACGATCCCGGACTTCCACAACACGCGCAAGCGCTACGAGAAGCTGAAGGAAGACATGGCGGCCGACCCGTGCAATCGTGTGGCAGAGGTGCGCGAAGAGCTCGATTGGCTGCTTTCCGTAGAGGACGAGGCTTGCCGCCTGACCGACCTCTTTGAAAAAGGCGAGCTTCCGCTGCGCGTTACGCACAACGATACAAAGATCAACAACGTGCTGTTCGATGAGAAGACGCACGAGGCGCTCGTTGTCATCGATCTCGATACCGTTATGCCGGGTCTTGTCGGCCACGATTTCGGCGATGCCATCCGCTTCGCTGCAAATTTTGTGGAAGAAGATTGCGATTATCCGGAAAAGGCCGGCGTAAACCTCAATATTTTCTGGGCATTTGCCGAGGGCTTCCTTAAAAAGACCGCCGCGTCTCTGACGAAAACCGAAGTGGATACGCTGGCGCTCAGCTGCTTTGCACTTACCTGTGAGCTTGCAACGCGCTTCCTCGCGGACTACATCGTCGGCGATAAGTACTTTAAGGTCAAAAAGCAGCAGCATAACCTTGTCCGTACGCGCTGCCAGGTTGCCCTTGCAAAGGACATGCTGAATAAAATGGACGCGATGAACGCCATCGTGCAGGACTGCGCACGCCGCTACAAAGAGACCGAAAACGCATAATTCATTTTGCATCCAGACGACCCGGCAGTTTTGTCGGGTCGTTTTTAAAAACAGGGAGGAGTTTATCATGAAAATTCTGTTGACCGGCGCAAATGGCTTTGTAGGGGCACGCATCCGTGCGGCGGCGCCCGTTATTTGTGCGCCGTCTCTGCGCGGGGCGGAAAAAGAGGATATCGACCGCCTCATCGACACCGTGCAGCCGGACGCCATCCTTCACACCGCGGCAATCTCGGACATCGGTGCGTGTGCCAAAGACCCGGAAGAATCATACCACGCAAACGTTTTGGTGCCGGAGTATTTGGCCAAAGCCGCAAACGGTGCGAAGCTCGTGTTGTTCAGCTCCGATCAGGTGTACAGCGGCGCAAAGGGCGATAAGCCGTTTACGGAAGACGACGTTGCGACCGCAAATCTCTACGCCGAAGAGAAGTTGGAAATGGAAAATCGCGTTCTCGCGATCGACCCGAACGCCGTCATGCTGCGTGCGACGTGGATGTATGACATGCCCATGTTCGGCGTGCCGAACCGCAGCAACCTCATCACGATGTTCCTGAACGCCGCCATCACCCAAAAGCCGCTTGCACTTTCCAAAGAGGAATTTCGCGGCATCACCTATGTGCGCGAGGTTGCAGAGCAGACCTTGCAGGCTGTGAATTTGCCCGGTGGCGCGTATAACTTCGGCAGTGAGGCAGACGTCTCCATGTACGCGCTTGCGGAGCTGTTTATGAAAAAAACAGGCATGAAGCTCAATTTGCAGGAAAAGTCCGGCGGCGAAAACCTCTGGATGAATTGTGCAAAGCTCAAAAATGCCGGCGGTGGATTTGAGACGACTGCCGAAGGCCTTGCGACGTGCATGGAGGACTATAATCTTTCGCTGCTCGGCCGATAACAAAACGAAAATCTCCTTTGAAGCCCGGTTTTATGGGTTCTTCAAAGGAGATTTTTAAGTGATCGAAATCTAATTATGTCAATAGCTTTATGTAAACTAAATTATGTAAAATTAAAGAAATTTGTCGAGCGCATGGGCGCGTTCACAGGCCGCACGCACCAGTTCCGGCTGCATGCGCAGCACGCCGAGCTCGCCCACGACCTCCGCAGAGCTCGAAATCCTTTTGTCTCACAACAGATCAGAAAGATAGGCTAAATGGTCCGGTGGGCTGTTTAGCCGTAAGAAACCCTATCAAGAGGTTCCTTAAAAAGACATGAAGAATGCAAAAAGCCACAAGCTCAAAAGTGTCATTTAAACCTCCTTCGGCATAACTTGTACAAGGGGCAAGTCCCCGAAAACAAGGAGGGGTTTTATGGCATCTTTTACAAATTTCGCGACGCTTTCGTATAACGGAGGCACAACGAATTCCAACACCGTCACGGGCGAGCTTTTGGAGGCCTTGACCGTTACCAAAACCGCCGTGGTGAAAAATTACGCCGCAAACGATAAGATTACGTATATCATTTCTATCGTAAACAGCGGTGCGCAGCCGGTGACAAATCTCACGGTCACCGATAACCTCGGCGCGTATGAATTTAATAGCGGGACCGTCTATCCGCTCGCGTATGTGCCGAATTCTGTTCGGTATTATGTAAACGGCGTCTTGCAGACCGCGCCCACCGCAACGCCGGAGCCGCCGCTCGTCATTACGGTTCCGAACGTCCCCGCAAACGGCAGCATCATGCTCGTTTACGAGGCAGAGGTCACAGCGTATGCACCGCTTGGCACGGACGGCAGCATCACGAATACCGCAAATGTCACGGACGGCAATCTGGAAGTCAGTGCGTCGGAAACGGTCTCCACGGAGGATCGCGCGGTGCTCACCATCAGCAAAGCGCTGTGCCCTGCGGTCGTCACGGGGAACGGGCAGATTACGTATACGTTCGTCATCGAAAACACGGGCAACACCGAAGCTTCCGAAGCCGAGCGCATCGTGCTGACCGATACGTTTGACCCGATCCTCAAAAACATTGCGGTCACGTTTAACGGCACCGCTTGGACAGCAGGTACGCAGTACACGTATGGCGAAACGACCGGCGTGTTCGCAACGCTTCCGGGGCAGATCACCGTTCCCGCTGCGCAGTATACGCAAAACGAAAACGGCACATGGGCCACAACACCCGGCACCGCGGAGGTTGTTATCACCGGCACCGTGTAAAGCAAAATTCAGCAGGACGCATAGCGTAGATATCCTCCGGCTTTTCGCCGGGGGATATTCATGCTTTGTGTCGTTTTTTAACAAGCGATTTTACATGGATTTTACAAAGAACACACAGTTGATTTGACATAGACACGATATACTCCTATACGTGTAAAAGAATGTTAAAAGGGGAAAATCGGGTATGGATATTTTCAATGTACTGACGATGATCGGCGGGCTGTGTCTTTTCCTGTTCGGCATGAACCTGATGGGGCAGGCCTTGGAGCGCCGCGCGGGCGGCAAGCTGCAAAGCTTGCTCGATAAAATGACCGGCAGTGTACCGGCGGGCTTTTTGACGGGCCTCGGCATCACAGCCATCATTCAAAGCTCGTCGGCGACGACAGTCATGGTAGTGGGCTTCGTAAACTCCGGGCTCATGACACTGCGGCAAGCCATCAACGTTATCATGGGCGCGAACGTGGGCACCACCGTCACGGCGTGGCTGTTGAGCCTTGCGGGCATCAGCGGCAGCAATATTTGGGTGAATCTTTTAAAGCCGTCATCCTTCACGCCTGTTTTGGCGCTCATCGGCATCATTTTCTACATGTTCTGCAAGTCCGGTAAAAAGAAAGATACCGGCATGATCCTGCTCGGCTTTGCGACCTTGATGTTTGGCATGGAAACCATGAGTGGCGCGGTTTCGGGTCTTAAAGATGTCCCGGCGTTCGCTTCGCTGTTTCTGATGTTCAAAAATCCGATTCTTGGCGTGCTTGCGGGCGCGCTTTTGACAGGTATCATCCAGTCCAGCTCAGCTTCCGTGGGCATTTTGCAGGCATTGGCCGTAACGGGGCAGGTCAGCTACGCGGCGGCTATCCCGATTATCATGGGCCAGAATATCGGTACCTGCGTTACGGCGCTGATCTCCTCCGTGGGCACACAGAAGAACGCAAAGCGCGCGGCAGTTGTCCATTTGATGTTCAACGTTATCGGCGTGGTCGTGTTACTGACGGCCTTCTGGATTGTAAAGATCGTGTTTGCACCGGCTATTCTGGATGAAAACGCCACCATGTCCGGCATCGCGATTGCGCACTCGCTCTTTAATATCCTGTGCACGGCGATGCTGCTGCCGGCAGGCGGCCTGCTTGAAAAGCTCGCAATCCGCATCGTGCCGGATAAGGGCGGCAAAGAGCAGCCTGTTGAGCTTGAAGAGCGTCTGCTCATCACACCGTCCGTCGCGCTCGGCCGCTGCCGTGCCGTTGCGGGCGAAATGGCACGCTGCGCAGGCGAAGCGCTGCATATGGCGTTGACGACCTTTGAAAATTATTCGCCGGAGCTTACGGAATCCATCCGTGAAAACGAGAGCCGCTGCGACCGCTACGAAGACGAGCTTGGTACATACCTGGTGCGCCTGAGCGCCCAGCAGCTGAGCGATGCCGAAAGCGAAGAAGCCACCGAATTATTGAAAATTATCGGCGATTTTGAGCGTATCTCCGACCACGCCGTGAACCTGCTTGCGGCATCGGAAGAACTGCGCAGCAAGGGACTTGGCTTCAGCGCCACCGCAGAAAAAGAGCTGAAGGTGCTCATCGGCGCGGTGAGTGAGATATTGAATACGGCAGAGCGCGCGTTCAGCGAAAAAGATCTTGCGGCCGCCGCACAGGTAGAGCCGCTGAAACAGGTCATCGTTGCACTGAAGGAGCAGATGCGCACGCGCCACATTCTGCGCATGCAGCAGGGTCATTGCAGTATTGAAGCGGGCTTTGTGTGGTCCGACCTGCTGACGGATCTCGAGCGAACGGCTGACCACTGCTCCAACATCGCCGGCTGTGTTCTGGATGCGGCAAACCACGGTCTTAATCTGCACGAAACGCTGCGCGCCATGCGTGCCGACGACCCCGACTTCCGCCGCGCCTACGGCACCTACGCGGAAAAATACCGCTTGCAGGCAGTATAACTACATAATCAATCAAGTAAAAAAGAGACAGTCTGCTTTGATATGTACCCCAATACTGGACACCCGGTATGGGGGCATATCACTTTAGGCTGTCTCTTTTTGTATTTGACGAAGTTGCTGAGAATGCTGATTTAGAGGTTGTAGCGGAATAGAGCATTTTAAGACTGGGACCGGCGTACGGAATCGTATTTGGATTCACTCAATGCTTTGAGGTAGGCATCGTAAGCCGCTTCCAACGAAGGAAACTTTTCTCCGTTTTTCAGGGTTTGCTTATACTGGCTCGGCGTAAGCGATTCCGAGATGGTGACATACTTCTTGCCGTTTCGCTTACCGGTCGTGGTTTCGGAAACATAATATTTTCCGTCACCGGTTTGAATAATTACGGGGATTTCCTTTTCGGCCCCGACCTTATCCGTGTTCAGAGATGTCCAGAAAAGATACCGATTTGCTTCTTGTCCCTCTTTTCCGCTGCCAAGATAGGCCCATGTGCAATCAGGCTGCTGCAAAAGACTGTTATTCAGCTTTTTAATCTCTGCGGTAATGGATGGAACATATTGCGAATCCGGACATCTGGAGTCAAACTCAAAGTTTGTATTGGTTTTTATGCTGCCGTTTTTCCAAAATTCTGTATCGTATAGAAGTGGGAAGAAATCCGTCTCGTTTGTGTTAAACGGGTATTTAGATATAGATGGATCGGCTTTTCCGCTCCAATTGAGAATGATTCCGTAATCTTCCTTATACGATACGACACAGGTTCCGTTTGGCGCAGCAACGCCTTTCCAGTTAACCGTGTCTCCTTGGTTTTTGTAATGGACGATACCGCCGATATTCACAGGGTCCAATGATTTCCAGTCGGCCTGCTTCTGTTTTAGGTTGACGGTTACGGTAGCCTCGGAATCTCCGAGCAACGCCTCTGTGGACACCTGTGCATAAGCGGAGCGGACATTTGCAAGATCTGTCGCTTCTCTGGCTTTTTCAAGCTGTGACGCAAATACCGGAATGGCAACTGCAATCAATACGGCGATGATTGCAATGACAATTAGCATTTCCATCAATGTGAATCCGTTTTTGTTTTGCTTCATTAAAATCCCTGCTTTATCTTTGAATAGAACAAATACATGGTGAAAATAAACATCGGAGTTCATCACCGAAGGTCTCTGCAATATTTTTCACCGGAAAGGATTTCTGCGAAAAAAGATGATTAAATCGTATGGTAAAGACCCATGGAAACCAAAACCTCTGTAATAAAGGAACAGGACACCAATCAAGATACGTGTTGTATCAAAATTGGTGTCCAGTTATGGTCCGAGTGACAGGAGTTGAACCTGCGGCCTCTTGAACCCCATTCAAGCGCGCTACCAAAACTGCGCTACACCCGGATAACGAATTTATTATACACGATGCCCGGGAAAAAAGCAAGCAGTTTTTTCACAATTTTATGCGGAAGCGGAAAATAGAGGAAAGCGGCTTTAAATCAGACTCAGAAAATAGCGAAACAGCTTTTCGCCGTTCACTGCATCGGGGCGGCGGTGCGCAAAGCCGATGCGCTCCGGGTGAAACTGCACGCCGATCACTTTGCCGTTTTCATGGATAAAGCCCTCGTTGATGCCGTCGTCGCTGACGCACAGAGGGATAAGTCCCGCGCCGAGCTTACCTGCGGCCTGATGGTGTGCACTGTTCACGGGGAATTCTTCGCCGTAAAATTCGCGCATCAGATCATGCTGCGCGCGTACCGTGTGAATGGCGTCGCCGGTCTCTTTTGCCGCCATGTGGTGCTGCGGGTCCGGCACATCCTGAATGAGGTCGCCGCCGAATGCCACGTTCAGCACCTGATGTCCTCTGCAAATGCCGAATACCGGCTTGCCTGCTGTAAAAAAGCATTTTGCAAGCGCAATCTCGTCTGCATCACGGCTGTCATCGATGCCTTCGCTCGCCGTGTTTTCCTGCCCATAGAGCACAGGGTTTACATCGGCGCCGCCGGGGATCAGCAGGCCGTCGCAAGTGTCTGCGTCGGAAAGTGTCATCGAGATTACCGGCTCCGCGCCGCAAGCCGTCAGCGCCGCCACATAATTTGCAAAATCGCCGGGGTTGCCGCGCATAAAGATCCTTTTCATCAAGGTCACTCCTTCAAAATGAAAAAAGATGAAAAAACAATGTAGGAACTATGGATTAGTATACCAGTTATGTGGTATACTTGCAATAGAAGATACGAAAGAAAAGGGAGCATGAACGTGGCAAAGCACATGGCAGGGCCGCAAGGTGGACATTACAGATTAAAACAGCCGCAAAAACGGGAGAAGCATAACAGGATTCCCGCACGTATACTGAAATCGCGTGCACGGCTTTTGCTTAGTGGGGCAGGGTGCATTGCGGCTGTGCTGATCATCACAGCGCTGCTTGCCATGCCGCATCAAAATGCAGAGCCCATAGAAGCTGCTGCCTCGCCGGAAGCGGTACCGAGCACCGCTGCGGAGAGCATTTCAGCCAAAGCAAGTGTGCTTTCTAAAACGACCTCCACTCCCGAATCTGCCTTTCAGCAGCTCGGCGATTGGCGCCTCGTGCTCGTGAACAGCGAAGTGCCGCTGCCGGACGATTTCCAAATGACCCCGACGCTGTTCGATACCATCACCGTCAACTCCAAAATGTACCCGGAGCTTACGGCGCTTATCAATGCAGCGTATAACGACGAGATCAATTTGTGGGTTGCCTCGGGCTATCGCAGCGTGGAGGAGCAGGAAAGCGTGCTGGATCGCGCCGTGCAGCGCCGCATGGCAGACGGCATGACCTATGAAAACGCGTATGAAGACGCGCGGATCACCATTCAGGCGCCGGGGTACAGCGAGCATCACACCGGCCTTGCGGTTGATTTCAACGACGTTGAAGACGATTTCCGCGAGACGAAAGCCTACACATGGCTGCAGGAGCACGCCGCAGAATACGGCTTTGTCGAGCGCTACCCCAAAGGCAAGGAGAGCATCACCGGCATCGATTACGAGCCGTGGCATTACCGCTACGTCGGCAAGGAGCACGCGCAGCGCATGAACGAGCTTAACATGTGTCTTGAAGAGTACGTGGCGTTCCTCAAGGGCGATTAAGAACAGAAAACGGGAAAAAGATGGCGCTTTTTCCCGTTTTTTTATTGCAAAATTTTGCGCACAGATATATAATAGAACATTATATGATGGTGTAGTATTTTTTCATGCCGCGGCATGGATAGCAACGCACCGAAAAACCAAGGAGGTTGTTTTAATGGTTCGCACACGCTTTGCGCCGAGCCCCACCGGTTTCATGCACGTCGGAAACCTCAGAACGGCGCTGTACGAGTATCTGGTGGCGAAGTCCCAAAACGGCACGTTTGTGCTCAGAATTGAAGACACAGATCAGGAGCGCTATGTAGAAGGCGCAACAGACGTTATATATAATACACTGCAGCAAGTCGGTCTGCAGCATGACGAAGGACCGGACATCGGCGGCGAATACGGCCCGTATGTACAGAGCGAACGCAAGGATATTTATAAACCCTACGCAGAGCAGCTTGTGCGCGAGGGCAAGGCATACTATTGCTTCTGCACCAAAGAGCGCCTCGAGTCCATTCATCAGGACGGCGAGTTCGGCGGCTACGACCGTCATTGCCGCGACCTGCCCGCAGAGGAAATTCGGAAGAACCTCGACGCCGGTATGCCGTATGTCATTCGTCAGCGTGTGCCGCTCGAGGGCTCCACGTCCTTTGAAGACGCCGTTTACGGCACCATCACGATCGAAAACAAAGAGATCGAAGATCAGGTGCTTTTAAAGTCCGACGGCTACCCGACCTACAACTTTGCAAACGTCATCGACGACCACCTCATGCACATTACGCACGTCGTGCGCGGCTGCGAGTACCTCACCTCTACACCGAAGTACAACATGCTCTACGACGCGTTCGGCTGGGAAAAGCCGATTTATGTGCACCTGCCGCTCATCATGGGCAAAAATGAAGACGGCTCCGTCTCAAAGCTTTCGAAGCGCCACGGTTCCACAAGCTTTCAGGGCCTCCTCGAAGACGGCTACCTCGCACCGGTCATCACGAACTACATCGCGCTGCTCGGCTGGTGCCCGAAGGACAACCGGGAAATTTTCTCGCTGAAAGAGCTCGAAGAAGTATTCTCCATCGACGGCATCAGCAAATCGCCCGCCGTGTTCGATTACGATAAGCTCCTGTGGTTCAACGGCGAATACATCCGCAAGATGAGCGGGGAAGAGTTCCGCACCGCGGCGATGCCGTACTACAAAGAGATTTTCGGCGACGCAGAAAAGCCGTACGACGTGCTCGACGCCATTTTGCAGCCGCGTATTTTGAAGTTTAAGGAAATCCCGAGCCTGCTCGGCTTCTTCAAAGAGCTGCCGGAATATTCCGCAGACCTCTTCATAAACAAAAAGAGCAAGGCAACGCTCGAGAACGCGCCCGTCATGCTGCGTGCCGCCATCGAGACGCTGTCCGCCATCGAAAACTGGCAGGTTGATACCATCCACGATGCACTCATTGCCCTCGCACAGAGCCTCGAAGTGAAAAACGGCACTCTGCTGTGGCCGGTACGCATCGCGGCGGCAGGCCAGACCGTTACCCCCGGCGGCGCTATGGAAATTCTCGCCGTGCTCGGCAAAGAGGAGGCGCTGCGCCGTTTGCAGCTCGGCCTTCAAAAGATCGAGAACGCATAAAGCAAGAGGAAAAACCTGATATTAGGAAAGGTATGGACAAATTATGAGTGAAGAGATCAAAAACGAAGCGGTCTCCGAGGAGATCAGCAGCAGTTTTATCGATGATTTTATTATAGAAGACCTCGCAGAGGGCGGCCGCTGCGAAGGCATGAAGGTGCACACCCGTTTCCCGCCGGAGCCGAACGGCTACCTGCACATCGGCCACGCCAAGGCGATCTACGTCGATTTCGGCACCGCAGAGCGCTTTAACGGCATCTGTAACCTGCGCATGGACGACACGAACCCTACAAAGGAAGACGTGGAGTACGTCGATGCCATCAAGGAAGATATCCACTGGCTCGGCTACGATTGGGAAGACCGCTTTTACTATGCTTCCGATTATTTTGAAGATATGTACAACGGCGCCGTAGAGCTCATCAAAAAGGGTCTTGCCTATGTTTGCGAGCTCACGCCTGACCAGATGCGTGAAATGCGCGGCGACCTCACCACCCCGGCGCAGAGCCCGTACCGTGACCGTCCGATGGAGGAGAGTCTCGACCTGTTTGCCCGCATGCGCGCCGGCGAGTTTGAAGACGGCAGAATGACGCTCCGTGCAAAGATTGACCTCGCTTCCGGCAACTTCAATATGCGCGACCCGGTCATCTACCGCATCAACCACATGCCGCACCATCGCACCGGTACCAAATGGTGCATCTACCCGATGTACGACTTCGCGCACCCCATCGAAGACGCCATGGAGCACATCACGCACTCGCTGTGTTCGTTGGAATTTGAGGATCACCGTCCGCTGTACGATTGGGTTATCAACAACGTCACGCTGCCCGCAAAGCCGCGTCAGATCGAGTTTGCCCGCCTCGGCATCAACAACACGGTCATGAGCAAACGCAAGTTGCGCGCACTCGTCGAAGGCGGTTATGTCAGCGGCTGGGACGACCCGAGAATGCCCACCATCTGCGGCCTGCGCCGCCGCGGCTACACCCCGAGCGCCATCAACGAGTTTGTCAAGAAGGCCGGCGTCGCCAAGGCCTACAGCATCGTCGACATCGGCCTGCTGGAGCAC
>OGDF01006646.1_pt1 | contig 11347 bp, 9 predicted proteins | sample 1570141 | NCBI WGS metagenome assembly OGDF01 (sample SAMEA4370581, study PRJEB24528) | human gut metagenome | reverse complement strand
AGATTCAGAAAAATTGGTTCATTTTGGTTCATTTTACATAATCCCTCTTTTTATTCTTTTTTGTGGCTTATAGGGCTGCCAGTATCTTGGCGTTGGCATCATCTACTTCTGAGCTTTTGATGGAACGGAGATAGATTTGTGTGGTGGTTTCGGAATGATGTCCCAATGCCTCGCTGATGACAGAGATAGAGATATGATTATCTCTTGCCGTCGTTGCCCAGGAATGGCGGGCAACATAGAGGGTGAGCTTGCCCTTGATGCCTATCGTAGCTCCAAACTTTCTGAGGTGGTAGGAGATACGCGCTTCCGCATTGTGATATAGGCGTACCTCATCCTGCTTTTTGTCAATAGTTTTATCCTGTCTTTTGTTTCCATCATCAACAAGGAAAGGAAAGAGATAAGATGAGGAGGCAGTCTGCGCCTGATACTTTTCCAACAACTCCTGCATCTCCTTCTCCCATCGGATGGTGAGACGCTGTCCTGTCTTTCTTCTTGTATAATGAAGATAACCGTCCTTGAGGTCAGATTTGCGGAGATGAGCCAGGTCGATGAAAGAGATACCACGCAGATAGAAACTCATCAGGAATGTATCTCTTGCCATCTCTTCCTTGGGATTGAGATCCTTGACAGATTGCAGACTCTTGATCTGGCTGACATTCTCTGTAGGTATGGCTCTCTTGCGAGTTTGGGCAATACCGGTATAGACATCCGAGAAGGGATGCTGCTGTGGCGTCAGTCCCTTTGCCACAGCTTTGTTGTAGGTGGCACGGAGGATGCGGAGATAGAAGGAGCTGGTGTTTTTGCATACCTCCGCCGTATGATGCAGGTACGCCTCATACGAGCGCATCACTTCTGAATCTATCTCTTTTAGGGCAATATCCTTATTGTCTCGGTATCGCTTAAAGCTGTTGAGGGTTGCCTTGTAATGCAGCGAGGTGCGGTATTGCCCGTTCTTCAGCAATAGGGCGATGAGGAGGTTCATGAACTGGAATAAAGACTCTGATGTTTTCTTGTTTCTTGACATAATGACAGTGAATTTATGAAGTTTATTAATATATGATAGGGGAATGGAGGACTAGTTTTAGATAATTCAAGGTAAAATGTCGATATTTTACATAAAAATCGGACTGTCTGTAATTCACCGGCATCATGATGTTCAGAACAATCGCCTCTATCGTATAATGGTAATCATTATTACAAAAAAACTCCGAAGAACCAAGATTGATTCTTCGGAGTTTTTTTTGTACACCCTTAGGGATTCGAACCCTAGACCCACTGATTAAGAGTCAGTTGCTCTACCAACTGAGCTAAGGGTGCCTCTGCTAAAAGCTTTGTTTTCAAAAGCGAGTGCAAAGGTAATACATTTTTCTGAAACCACCAAATTTTTATGGATCTTTTTTGAAAAAATCTTTCATTTTATCCATCATGGTTGGTTGTTGAAAGCATTATTCCTTCAGCCAACCACCTATCAGACTGATGATTTCCTGTCTTGTAGGCTCTGGAAACGACAAGATGCGAGTTTTGTGCGAACCGCCATGACACATATAAACATGCAGGTTCTGGTTTACATGATGCAGATAAGGAAATCAGAATACAAATCCTGCATTGATATAGAATCCTACATTCTTACCCAAGCTAGAATAATTAGCCTGAATGCTTACCGGACCCAATACGAAATCATAGGATGCTCTCAAGGCTCCTCCCCACAAATCATCACCGATGAGAATATGGGAAAACTTGCGGGCTTCCTTGCCATACTCTCCCAGAGCGGTAAGATAGAACTTTCCTTTCACCCGATAGCGGAAACCAAGCTGACCAGTCACCACATTGCGCTCCAGCAGATGAACATGCTGCGCACTCTCCCATGCCACTTGCCAAGGCAGATAGTAACCGTCAGCTACTCCACCTGCATAATTCTGATAAATGGCTGGTACGGAACTGCCAAACAAGAAGCGGCTCTTGAGCTTAGGGAGCAGATAGAATCTGGAATTGAGACGTACGGCACATTCTCCTTGAAAAGCAGCTTCAGCAAAAGGATTACCATCAGCATAATGTATTCCGTCATCCGTATGCAGAATGCCCTGAACCTGAATGCGGCTACCACGGGTCGGGAAATAGCGGCGGTCGTAAGTATCCATCACAACAGATGCAAAGTAGTTCAGGAAATGGTCTGACGAACGTGTCTGGATGCTTCCGTCGCGTTCGAACATATCAGAATGATAATGATAATAATCAAACTGCACTCCCGATTTCAATCTGAAATTACCGATATCGCGGGTATAGAATCCAGCAAAAGAATGCGAAAGAAACTCCAGGGCATCCAGCTTATGCTTGTCCGCATAAAGGTCGAAATCATAATGAGCCATACGATAGGAAATGCCTATTTTCGCTCCGAAAAGGTTGCCATAGGCATATTTCATTTCCAGATAGGGATTACGGGAAATGCGTCCTGTAAAGGCATAGTGGTGACGGGTAGAAAACTGCTGGTTATTGGATATCTGAGCAATGACGCTCGCCAGATCCTGCGTATCAAAACGTGCACCTACACTGATTCTTCTCGATTCGTTGGGTTCCAGCATGAATACCAGGTCATAAGGTTCCTCGTTAGACTGTCTGTATTCTACACGCGAAAAGATATTCAGTCCCCTGAGCATGGCAAGTGTACCATCTATCTCCTCAGGACTGACTTCCGAATTCTCCCGTAAAGCAATTTTCTTTCTAATCCACTTTTCCTCCTCTCCGCTGATGCCTTCTATCCGGATGCTTCCTATATGATAAGCTTCCGTCTGAGAAGGTTTCGGCTGTTTGAGGCGTTTATCCTGTAATGTGTCATCAGAGGCTGCAGAATCACAAGCATCAGCATAGATATACTTTCTCAGAGCCATCAGCTCATCCCATTTCTGGCGGGCAGCCTGTTCTCCCCGCTGTATCATCGTGTCAATGGCTTCAGATTGGAAACTGGCTGCCGAATAACCTTTCAGAGAAGGATTGATATAAAGATCGGCTTCAGCCATATTCTTCCGGTATTTGTTCTGCCCCATCATACTTATGAGCTGTTCTACAACAGAAGAAGCCGATTTCAGTTCTTCCTTCTTCTTCCAACCGGTACTCAAATCTACACAGATAATCACATCCGCTCCCATTTCCTTTGCCACATCAACCGGCAGATTGTTCAAGGCGCCGCCATCCACCAGCATCTTCCCTTTCCATTCTACCGGAGCAAACACGCCCGGTATCGACATGCTGGCACGCATCGCCAATGGCAACGAGCCCGATGAAAACACCACCTCCTTGCCTTCTACCAGATCTACCGCCACGCAACGGTAAGGAATAGGTAGGTTGGAGAAATCATCCACCTGATGATACCCCACGGTAAGTTTAGAGAAAAGGTTAAAGATATTCTGCCCCTTCACATAACCGGTTGGCAACGAGACCTTCCTCTCTTTGGAAAGAGGAATATGAACGATATATTTCTCCCTTTCTTCTTTAGAAAGAAAAGTCTCCGATTCACGTTTCACCTGGTCGCTCAAAAGGAAAAGCCAGTTCTGGTTACGGTAGAGGCTATCAATATCCGCAGCATCGTAGCCGATGGCATAGAGTCCGCCCACGATGGCACCGATACTGGTTCCGGCAATATAATCTACAGGAATATCAGCCTCTTCCAGCACCTTGAGCACACCTACTTCAGCCGCACCCTTGGCACCACCTCCACCCAACACGAGCCCCACCTTCTTGCGTGGCTGCTGGGCTTGCAGAGGAGTATGTGCAAAGAAGCAGCAGAATAAAACCAAAAAACATAATATCTTATCTCGATGTACCATCATATTGCTCCTTGTTTAAATGAATAACTGGCACGGCAAAGATACGAAGAAAGATTGGAACTCGCAAGAAAATCTGAAAGAAAATGGCTGAGGACACTGAAATTTAAAGGATTATGCGAATCAATCCAGATACAGCAAGGTTGTCATATCATAATCCTGACCGATAAATATTATGTGGAAGCAAACACGGAAATACTTTTCACTCTTCACCAAGCCCTCCGGAATACCGATAAACAGGGAGGTTGACGGAGGTGAAGAGTGGGTGAAGAGTTGCTGATGACTCTTCACCTCCCGAAATGCCGATAAACACAGGGGATTTGGGAGGAAAGGTGAAGAGTGAAGAAATTTTTGCAGAATGCTAAACATAAATCATATTGATAGGATTGGGAAATCTGGTTTCCCCGTCTGAGATGACTGTCTTATAGGAACAGCCGACTGTTCCCTATTCCGCTAGTCGGCTGTTCGCCCCAAACAGCCTACTAGCCATACGCAAACAGCACACTTATCTTTCGGAGATAAATATCAGGATATCGGAGATTTATCTGCCAAAAACAGCCATATCAAAACAAAAACGAAATGAAACTTCCCTGAAATTTGGAGGGTTAAAAAAAATATATTACCTTTGCACCCGCAAAAAAGATAAGATTATGAACGGATTGTATACTATATTATTATTGGTGCTGAGCAACATCTTCATGACGCTAGCTTGGTACGGACATCTCAAGTTGCAACAAACGGGCGTGAGCAGCAACTGGCCTCTTATCGGTGTCATCGCCTTCAGTTGGGCGATCGCCTTCTTCGAATATTGCTGTCAGGTACCAGCCAACCGCATCGGTTTCGTGGATAATGGCGGACCGTTTAATCTGGTCCAACTCAAGGTGATACAGGAATGCGTATCGCTTATCGTCTTCGCCATCATCGCCAATATCCTCTTTCAGGGACAGGGATTGCACTGGAATCATTTCGCAGCCTTCTGCTGCCTGATTGCAGCCGTTTATTTCGTATTCATGAAATAGCCGGATAAGGAGTTAACTCAATATAACTCCTTATCCGGCTACCTTTTTAGTTTTACACCTGCCCTACACCAGCTTATAGATTTCGCTCGGTGTCTTGCGCTTCAATACTTCCAGCTGGAAGTCCTTGCCGGCTATGATGCCTTTACTGCGCAGGATTTGCTCCACGGTTTTGCGTGCCAGCTCAGGATGGTTGTTCTCCTCGCTGAGATGACAGAGCCAGACGTGATGAAGCTCCGGTGTAGCATAATTGGCAAGCGCCTCGCCACAATCGTCGTTGCTCAGATGACCGTTATCTCCCAGAATGCGTTCCTTCAGATACTGGGGATAATGACCCTGCTGGAGCATCTCTACACTATGGTTCGCCTCGAGCACAAGATAGTTGGCACGGCCGATAAAGTCGTGCATCTCTTCAGTAATATGCCCCACATCGGTGATGAGACAGAAGTTTACACCACCGCACTCCACGAAATAGCCAACATTGTCGGTACTGTCGTGGGGTACACCGAACGGAGTAATCTTAAACTCGCCCAGTGTGAAAGTTACTTTCTTCTCTATCACACGAGCATGGTTAGGCTCTATCTTCTTTCGAACACAATAGTTGCGCTCGATGCCTTGATGTACTTTACGGGTCGTATATACCGGTAGATGATAGTCAGTACTCAGACTCCCCACCGACTTTACATGGTCGGCGTGGTCATGGGTGATGAGGACGTGATGCACATCCTCGAAGCGAAGTCCATAGTTATGGAAATGCTTCTTCAATATTCTTATTCCTACTCCTACGTCTATCAGTATCGAATCCGTATCAGTGTAAAGATAATAGCAATTGCCACTACTTCCACTGCCAAAGGATATAAATTTCAGCATTTTAATTGTTATTTTCCATGCAAAGTTAGCAAAAAAGATTCTTATTACAAAGTTTTTTACTATCTTTGTGCCGAAATATCGCAAAAAAATAGAATTTTTAAGATTTGAGAATCATGATGAAGAAGTCGATGATAGGTTTATGCATAGCTGTGGCATGCATGACCGCAAGTATATTCAGCCTTTCGGGCTGTGAACCTCACGAAGGCAGCGAGGACCAGCTGAAGGCAGATGTTGATTCGTTTGCCAACAATTATTTCAACTGGCATTTCCCGAAAGCCGTGAAGTATTGCACCCAGGAATCGGAGCGCTGGCTGCGTTATGCTGCAAGTAATGTGAACGAGACCGACGTGGAACTGCTGCGCCAGAAACCGGAGGATGCCAGCATCGAGATTACGGATATTGATTTCGGTGACGATGAAACAAGTGCCACCGTTACCCTTACGGTTCATAATTTTCTGCAGATGGACAGCATCGGACAGGATCCGCAGCTCATAGAACAGGCCGATTTCCAACTGCCGATGTGTATGGAAAAGGGACTCTGGAAGATTAAGTTGGAAAAATTGCCTTGAAAAAAGTAAGGAGTTTCTGAGGGGCATCATAATCAAAAAAGATGCCCTACAGAAACTCCTGGCTATAAACTATTAACTATAAACTATTAGCTGCATTTAGAACGGCAAACCTACTGCGAAATGGAAGGCGAAATCGCGGTCTAGTTTCGGGTGGATAATCGCCCAATGCTCTTCCTTCGTTCCGTAAGCAGGATTGATTGCCTTCATACCCATATCCAGACGGAGGATGAAGTAATCGAAATTCAACCTGAGACCTAAGCCATAGGCTACAGCTATCTGCTTGTAGAATTCATCTATCTTGAACTGGCCACCAGGCTGATCCTGATAATTGCGAAGTGTCCAGATATTACCGGCATCGATAAACGCTGCACCCTCAAACTTCCAGAAGAGCGAAGTGCGATATTCGGCATTCAAGTCGAGCTTCACATCACCTGTCTGGTTGATGAAATCTATTCTGCCGTCAGTTCCCTTAAACTTGCCCGGACCTAATTCTCTTACGCCCCAACCTCTTACCGAGTTGGCACCACCCGAGAAATAACGCTTTTCGAAAGGCAACACCGTACTGTTGCCGTAAGGATAAGCCACACCGATACCCGCATGCAGCGCCAGAGCATTGCGCTTATCAAACTGCATCAGGTGGGTATAATCTACATCAAACTTGGCATACTGGGCATAAGCTATATTAAATAATGTACGCTGTCCCTGGCTGTTCACCTTGAAACCAAATGTCTTGGAAACACCGCTCAGCAGATTGCCCGAACTCTCTACATTCACTCGCACAGCATCTACCCCATCGCTATAACTCAAACCGAAACCCATCTTCATGATAAACAGGTCTTCGTAATTGTAGCGGAGGATGGCATTTCTGTTTTCTGCATTATCAAGATAGTCTCTCTTGAAAGTCTCGGATATCCATGGCATATACACATAGTTGAGATCGAGCAGGTCGAAACGCCAGGCCAGGTGATGACGCGGTTCTGTCCAGCGATAACGCCAGGCAGTAGAGAATACGCGGCGATGAAACTCCGGACGGTTCTGAAGATTCCAACTTGCCGACAACTCGCTGTTTGCCGTCTGTCTTCTTCTGAAATTTCTTGAAAGGAAAGGCGCCAAGAAACGAGGGAAAACCAGTTTGCCTTCAACCGAATATTCAGTATAGTTCTGATCCTGATACCCCTCCAGACCGGTAATGGCCTCGTAGGCTCCACGAAGTTCGATGCTCAACTGCTCACTACCTCTGAAGAGATTTCGGTTGGTATAAGTGAGCGAAGCTGCAGCTCCCAAGTCGCCCGCCGTATTGGTTCCCTCCGGCTGGAAGGCGATGGTAGAAGGCTTGTTGGTACTGATCTGGATATTGCAATCCATCTGCCGGCTGATGCTGTCCCTCTCCATTCCGTTCTCCGTAACCAGGTTGCTGTCAGGAACTTCAGAGAATCTGATGTTGGTATACTTCACCGCCTGCAGACGGGCAAAGTTGTTATAGGTACGCTGCAAGGCGGCGGCACTGTAGGGACGGCCTTCTCTGAGGGCAGTGGCATTGAGCAAAACCTGATGGCGCAGATGGATTCGGTCGCTGTCATTACTCAGATAGTTGATGTTTCTGATTTCATATCGGGGATGATCAACCTCAGGAGCATTACTGTTTGCCTTATACTTCATCAGGTGGAGCGTCAGGGCGATATCCTTCTGTCCCGCAATCGTATCGGCAGAAAATTGGATAAAATCTTTATGAAAGCGGAAATAGCCATCATTGGTCAGAAGGCTGGAGATACGCCTGCGCTCATTATCCAATGTTTCTACCGTAAATCTCATACCCGGCTTAATCTGCTGATTATCGGGATTATCGAGATGCAGAAGTTGCTGGATATGTTCATCTTCCACCTCATATTTCACCTTACCTATCATAAAAGGTTCTCCGGGATGCAACAGATAGGTAGCATCCAGTTTCTTTCCTTTCTTGGTGGTATAGAGCGACACCCCAGCATGCATGAAGCCCTGGTTCTGCATGGCGGTAAGCAGATCCTGACAGGAGAGCCGTGCCTGCAAAGTATCGTAGATGACAGGCTTCTTGCTGAAAGGATTCTTGAAGAGCGAGAAGAGTTTCGGTTTCTCTTTCTGGCGCACATACTGCTTGAGCGCCCCGGCATTATACCCTGCCGAGTCGCTCTTCACTTCTACCTTATTTAATATATACTCCCCTTCCGGCACCATTTTGCTTGAAGAACAAGATGCTATGAGCAGCGGCAAGGCAAGTAATGAAATCTTCTGTATTTTCAAAATATCTATCGTTTTTGATATGCAAAGATAATGCAAAACAAATTAAATACAAAATATTTAGCACTTTTTATTTTGAAATGTCTATATTTTATGTTACCTTTGCACACATATAGACAAAAAATAAATGATTAGCAAGAATAAAATAAAGTACATACGTTCGCTCGAACTGAAGAAGAACAGAAATAAAGAAGGAAAGTTCGTGGCAGAAGGTTTCAAGGTGGTAGACGATCTGCTCGCTCTGCAACCTGCCGACCTGATTGTGGCTACCGGCGAATGGCTCCGGGGCAAACACTTCGGGGCTGAAACCGAAGTGATAGAGGTTACTGATGAAGAACTGAAGAAGGTAAGTTTCCTGCAACATCCGCAGCAGGTGCTTGCCGTATTCAGACAGGCAACATCAGGAGATTACTCTATTAATACCAGCGAACTGAGTCTGGCGCTCGACGGCGTTCAGGACCCAGGCAATCTGGGCACCATCATCCGCATCGCCGACTGGTTTGGCATCACCCATATCTACTGCAGTCAGGATACTGCCGACGTATACAATCCGAAGGTGGTGCAGGCCACGATGGGCAGCATAGCAAGAGTGAAGGTAGAATATGGCGACCTGCTGGGACTGGTAGAATCACTTCCAGCCGACGTTCCCGTTTACGGCACCCTGCTCGATGGCGACAACATCTATCAGCAAAAGCTCGAAAACCGAGGACTTATCGTAATGGGAAACGAAGGAAAAGGCATCTCGCCAGAACTGGCAAAGAAGGTGAACCACAAGTTGCTCATCCCTAACTTTCCGGAAGGTAGAGCTACCGCCGACAGTCTGAATGTGGCTATCGCTACCGCCATTACCTGCTCAGAATTCAGAAGAAACTTTTAAAGGTAAAAGGGTAAAAAAGTAAAAGAGTAAACAAAAGCGATAATTAGAAATTAAAACAAGATAGTTATGGAAGTAAATGAATTATTTAAGCACAGAAGTATAACTTCCTGCATGAGAGCATCATACGATACCATAACAAGTGACTTCAGATCACTTGTAAAACAGACATGGACTACCCATGTTCCATTTGCTGTATTGCTGGCTATCGTACTCTATTTCCTCCTCCCCAACAAACCGCTTCACGATTGGGGAGCCGTAAATCCGATGGCTTCGTTCATCCTGCAAACCATCATTTACGGAGCCACTATCGTAATGGCTATCGTATCATTCTGGCATCTCCTGCCAAGAAAGCAACTGTGTCCTAAGGGCGAAAAGCGCAAGATAAGAAAATCCCTCCTCCGCATTCTCCGCCACTTCGGAGGTTTCTTTCTGACCAGTTTTCTCGGCATGATTATCGTAGGCATCGCTATCTTTATCGCAGCCCTGCCTTCCATCATCCTCATCATCGCACAGTTCTATTCACAGCTCGGTGCGCTTGATGGTGACCCGCTCGGTGTGCCGGGTTATTTCACCCCACTCCTTTTCCTGGTGTTTACCATCACCTTCCTGCTCATCATCTACGCCCTGAGCTGGCTCGGCATTTCACTTGCCTATCAATTCGGCTCTTACAAGGTGCAAGACGAAGAGAAGAAGAGAATGAAGGAAAGCCAGAAGATGGCAACCGCAGAAATTGAAAAATATTAATCGTATTAACATATATAAGAGACATGAAACAGACAAGATTACTCTTTATCGACCGCGATGGAACTCTGATTCAGGAACCAGAGGATGAACAGATTGACAGCTTCAAGAAGCTGGTATTCACCAAGGGCGTGTTCCGCAATCTCTCCTTCATTGCCCAGCACACCGACTACGAGCTGGTGATGGTGAGCAACCAGGACGGACTGGGTACCGACTCCTTTCCGGAAGATACCTTCTGGCCAGTCCACAACTTCATCATCCAGACCCTGGAGAGCGAAGGCATCCACTTTGCCAAGCAGCACATCGACCGCCACTTCCCTGAGGATAACTCGCCGATGCGCAAGCCAGGAACAGGCATGCTGACTGAATATATCGACAACCCTGCCTACGATATGGCAAACAGTTATGTAATCGGCGACCGTGAAACCGATGCCCAGCTTGCCGAGAACCTGGGTTGCAAGAGCCTGATTCTCGGAAAAGACGGTATGGATTGGGATAAGATTGCTGAGATTCTCTTTGCCGGCGACCGCATCGCAGAGGTGAAGCGCACCACCAAGGAAACGGATATCTACATCAAGGTAAATCTCGATGGTTCAGGAAAATGCGACATTTCTACCGGTCTCGGTTTCTTCGACCACATGCTGGAACAGATAGGCAAGCACGGCATGATGGACCTCACCATCCATACCAAGGGCGACCTCTATGTGGATGAGCATCATACCATTGAGGATACGGGTATTGCACTGGGCGAATGCCTGCTGCAGGCTTTAGGTGATAAGCGCGGAATAGAAAGATACGGCTACAGTCTGCCGATGGACGACTGTCTCTGTCAGGTAGCATTGGATTTCGGTGGCCGTCCATGGCTGATTTGGGATGCCGAGTTCCACAGAGAGAAGGTTGGCGAAATGCCAACCGAGATGTTCAAGCATTTCTTCAAGAGTCTGAGTGATGCAGCAAAGATGAACCTCAATATCAAGGCTGAAGGCGAAAATGAGCATCACAAGATAGAAGGCATCTTCAAGGCACTTGCCCGTTCGCTGAAAATGGCGGTAAAGAGAGACATCTACCACTTCGAGCTTCCTAGTTCTAAGGGAATGCTGTAAGGAATTTATAGTTAAGAGTTTATAGTTTATAGATGACTGTTGCTATAAACTATAAACTCTTAACTATAAACTATTATTA
>OGDF01006645.1_pt1 | contig 11348 bp, 4 predicted proteins | sample 1570141 | NCBI WGS metagenome assembly OGDF01 (sample SAMEA4370581, study PRJEB24528) | human gut metagenome | reverse complement strand
TACCGAGAAGCTTACCGATAACCTGCTGGTTGACCGGCTCATCCTCTGCAACAAGGATACGCGCCTTGCTGTGTGCATTGATCGAGAATACTGCGGCATCTTCTTTTTCTTCCATGTTCTTGGCTGCTTCCACCTCGGCTGCCTTTACAACCTTCAGAGGAATCTCTGCAATGAACGTCGAACCGATGCCTTCCTTACTCTGCACACTGATGTTACCACCCATCAGCTCTGCAATCTGCTTGGAGATAACCAGACCAAGTCCGGAACCGCCATACTTTCTTGTATCGGAACCATCGACCTGTGAGAACCGGATAAACAGCTTATCCATGTTCTTCTCCGAGATACCGATACCAGTATCAGCAACCGCGATACGCAGGTTGATATTCTCTTTTTCTGCATCAATTGCGGCAATCTTTACTCTTACACTTCCCTCAGATGTGAATTTTAATGCATTGGAAAGCAAACAATTCAAAATCTGCTGGATTCTCTGTCCATCACCCTTTACAAGCTTTGGAATATTGTTACCAAATGTGCAGTCAAGGGCAAGTCCCTTGTTTGTCGCTGTCGGTACCTGTGCAGCTACCGTCTCCTCAATGGCTGCACGCACATCGAAGATTTCTTCCTTCAGATTATATTTACCAGCTTCCAGCTTACTGATATCAAGAATATCGTTGATCAGGCGAAGCAGGTTATCTGCACAGCCCTTTGCAGTGAGCAGGTTATCGCGGTAATCTGCCTGCAGATCATCTGCCATCAGCGTAAGCTGCAGCATACCAAGGATTCCGTTGATCGGAGTACGAATCTCGTGGCTCATGTTCGCGAGGAACTCTGCCTGTGTCTTATATGCTGCATTCGCATCTTCGATTGCTGCAGACAGCTTGTTCTCCGTCTCCTTCTGGTCTGTAATATCAATAACAACCATGTTGATATAGTCAGCCTCAGACTTGTACATAACTGTGTTAAATACCTTGCCAAGCTTCTCCATCGTGATCTCCACGTCCATGAAGTCGCCCTCTTTGGTTCCAGAGGTATTATACGCAGTAAACCATGCGTTAATATCCTGTAACACTTCGATCTTACTCTCACCAAGAATCTTGTCCTGATAATCAGATGCATCCAGATTGAAGTAACTTCCGAACCGCTCATTTGCTTCCTGAATGCAGTACCCAATGCTGTTCCCAAGTGAATCTGTGATGATCTTTGCCTGTGCAAATCCGATCGGAAGATTCATGAACAGCTTCTTGTATTTGTCACCCTTTGTGTGGCCTGCCACAACGCCGCCACCAAGCGCAAATACAATCACTCCCGTGACAGCCGCAGCCAGCACGCCAACGATGATTCCCGCCGGAACCGCCTTAAAGATCGCACCAAATATAATTCCGAGCACGATATCCAGCGCCGCTGCAATGATGATTAGTTTCTGCCACCCTAATTTTGCTAGTTTTTCCATGTGCATAACACCCCCTATTTATCAACATTTTACTATACATTTTCGAGATTTTCAATATCTGTCTCGACCTCTTCTGCAAGTTTTTCGCCTGGTTTTTCATTCTCTTCGCGTGCGTTCGCCTTCTCGATTCTCCGCACCTCCAATTTCTTCTCCACCTGCAGGGAAACCAACAGTAACACCATGCAGATCACGGAAATCGCAATGCCCAAAAGCATACCCTGCGGCATATAGGAAAATTCAACCGTATGCGAACCGGCACCGATATCCACACCGATAAATGCGCCTGCCACCTTGTAGTAATCCACCTTTTTTCCGTCGACCTTTACCGTCCAGCCTTCATCATAAGGAATGCTTGTGAACAGTGTCTTATCCTCCGGCATCTCGATCGTGCCATAGACATAGCCATCCTTTACCGTTTCAACCTCCAGCATATGGTTCGTCAATTCCCGATATACATTTTCAAACACATCCTGATGGAAGGTTGCCACATAAAATGGTGCCACTTCGGAGCCACTGACATTGCTGTATTCGTATTCAATGGAAATGTAATCGCCCGCTTCCAGCTGTCCCAGATGGAAAATCTGGATCTGATAACGGTCATAAGCGATTTCCTGTCCGTTCTTATAATACCGGATCTTCGTCACATAATTACCACGGCAGTTCACGTAATAATCGCCTGCATGATCCGCAGTAAAGCTCAACATAAAACACATCGGTCCAGATGCATTTGCTGTGAAGCTGACCTGATTATTCTCATAGCTGACTTTCGCCGGATCACTCGTCGCTCTGTTCGCCGGATACTCGTCCTGGAAGAATCCGCCATAGCCAGTCATGTCATATGCCAGTGTATTCTGCGCGATCATTGCAGAGTAACGGCTCTGATCCCAGTCCTTGACATTGTTGCTCACCGCAAATCCAATAGAGGTCGGGTATGGATTCTCATAGATGGATACATTATCCACCGTTTCTTTATAATTATAATCAAAATTATTCAGATCTCCCGGTCGTTCCAGCAGATACCGGATATTAAAGATTGCATTTGTAAACGGCGTATAGCCACGATACAAAAATTCATTTGCGCCTGTATAAAATCCAAGCTTGCCCATCGTGGTGACAACCGGTCCCATAACCGTTGAATTGAATGTGCTGACGCTCGGCATGTTATGCCAGCTTGCCTCATCCAGCACCGTGTAATTCATCAGTTCCGAACGATAAAAGCCTGCCTGTTCTTCCTCTGCCAGCTCCCGCACGCGCACATTCGCTTCTGTCACTGCCGGACTCGTCTTGTAATATTGCTTGTAATGACAATACCCATTTTCCGAAAATCCATATGCTGCATTTGCCACAAGCTCGACCAGACAGACACTTCCAATCACCGAAATGTAAGTCGCATGCGTGATCTTCTTCGACGTCCGCAGGCAACAGGTCACGCCGTAGATCACCAGCAGCACAAGACTCGCCGGCAATGTATATTTGCCAATTGTCGCGCCTGCCTGCTGTTTACAGGCAAATGCAAACGCACCTGCCAGTAAAGTTGACGAAATCACAAAATAAATATCGATTTCTGTAATCGACTGCACTGCATCATATGCCATAACGAGCAACACAAAAATAAACACAAATGAAAACCGATTCGGGATTCCATACTGGTCATGCATGCCATGCCAGATATAGTTTAACGTCCCATGATTGAAGCTGATCACAAGCAGCACCAACAGCACATATTTGCGGAACTTCTTCCACGGATGTTCCTTCACAAACAGATACAGGAACATCGTCAGAACCGCCAGCATGCCACAGTACAGATTCACACCGCCATCAAAGATCTGATTCGTAATCGGCTTTGTAAATACAAGCAGCTGCCGCAGCATCACAAAGATATTTCCATACCATGTTCCTTTTGGGATTGCCATATCCCCCGCTGCCGTCGCCATGATTCCATGATATGCAGGAAGCAGGATAAATGCTGCCATACCACCGGATAACAGGGAATACACTGCAAACCGGAATCCATTTATGAAGAATCGCTTCACTGTCTTATGCTCATAGACAAAGAACCACAGCACAAGAAACAGGCAAATGATATATCCAATATAATAATTACAATAGAGCGCATAGAACAGGGACAGCACATACAGCTTTGGATCTCTCTCCTCAAGCATCCGCTGGAAGCCCAGCATGATAAGCGGGAAGATCATAATACAATCCAGCCACATCGTGTTCCAGTTGTAACCGATCACATAATTACTGAACGCATAGGCAACCGAGATCGTCACGATCAGGAAATTGCGTTTCTTCTCGCCATCCTTGTAGCTTAGGAAATGTACCATTGCTACGGCTGTGAGCGTGATCTTTAAGCACATCAGGAAGCAGGTAACCGCCGCAATCTGTTCCTTGCCAAATAGTAACAGCAGCAGATTAAACGGGCTCATCAGATAATACGCCGCAAGCGATACGAAATTCGAGCCAAGTGCTACATTCCATGTATAAAGAAGACTTCTCTCATGCAGAAGCTTGTCTCTGAGTTCTGAGAAAAACGGCAGATACTGATGCACACTGTCTACCAGCGTCAGGGAATTCTCTCCAAACGGTGCAATCTTTTCTGCGATACAGACAACCAGCATTACGACTGCAACGATTGCAAACGACAGATAATAGCACCAGTTATCCTGCATATTCTCGTGAAATGGTTTCTTTTCCTTGAACACAATCAGCTTGCTGAACACATAGTTCAATACCAGTACAATGACCTGTACAAGCAGCTTGGATGCCAGTTCATGGATTCGAAATGTATCACACAGAATCGCCAGTCCAAGAATTTCCACAACCATGTACACCAGACGGGCGCCTACAAACTGCACCGCCTCTACCAGAGTTGCATAAAATCCCTTCCTCTTACTCTGAAATACAAAAAATTTATTTGCAAAGTATGCAAAAGCAATAGCCATAGCGATCGCTATGGCATTGCATGTATTTCTTGAAATTGGTGTAATAACCCGCAGCAGGAAGAATGTTACCAGGTTGACAGCTGTCGTACAGCCTCCCGCAATCAGATATCGCATTTTCTCATTGGCAAGAATCTTCTTTATAAAACGAATCAATGTACTACCCTAATCCTTTTCTTTTAATTTAAACCTGTAAGCAGATAGATCAGTGGAGAATTCCAGTAAATCGTTACCTCATTACATGAATAGCACTGCTCATTATCTACATATGCACGTCCCGGTGCGATGCCATATAATACTGCATTTGCATATGGATCGTCCAAGTTATTATTCGCACCACCCACCAGCATTCCAGGCATAGTCTCCTTTAATACCTGTGAAGGTCTGTGGTGTGTTGCATTCGGGGTGAGGGATCCATAGCCGGTCACATAGCAGTATCCGGTTGGGTTCACACCGAAGATATAATCACGCATCTTCTGCGCATATTCTGTATACTTGGCATCCCCTGTCAGGTTTGCAGCAGCCAGAAGCTCCATACCCTTGTTGGTGATCGTCATATTACTTCCCCAAGGATATGTCACACCCATACCTGTAAAGAAGCCCTCTGACTCTGCTTTCGAAAGTGTCTCATCCGCATCTGCAAGCAGCTTTTCCTTCGCTGTCTTTGCCACATCTGCATCCACGCCCTCGGTCTTTGCAAGATCATACAGCGCATAGCTTCCGATATCTGCCCAGCCAAAACCTGTCAGATAGTTGCTGTCAAGTGCTGTCTTTGTCGCAGTTAAATATTTTGCATCCTTTGTTGCAATATACATCTCTGCAGAAGCCCAAAGTGTCTCGTCTGCAAGATGTGTATCATCGTATGCACCTGTTACAAGGTCTTCCGGATTCTCATATCCCTTCATATCCGGATTTGCCTCCAAAAATGCATACGCGTTCGTTGCTGCATCCAGACAGCTCTTTGCAAAATCTGCATCGTATTCTGCATAGAGTACAGATGCCTTTGCCATAACAGCCGCGAAATCAGCCGTTGCTGCATAGGAAATCGGCGCAAGCACCATATCATCCGTCTCATCAACCGCAAGTACCGTCTCCGGGAATACAAGTGCGGTTACTTTATGGTAGACGCCACCGCTTGCTGCATCCTGCATCTTGAGCATCCAGTCAAGCTCATACTTTGCTTCATCGAGAAGATCCGGTGTCTTGTTTCCGCTCTCTGGAATTCCAAGATCATCGGCAGTCTGACCATAATCCTCGTAAGCAAGGAAGAGATCCTGTACCGTCTTAGCACCAGACACAACATATCGTCCGTAATCACCGGCATCATGCCATCCACCAGATACATCAATCTTTGTTCCAGATGTATCTCCGTAAACAGTCGCTTCCTGCATATGACATGCCTCATGTGCGAAATCTCCAGCGATGTCCTTTGTCACCTCTGTTCCGCAGCGCTGCTTGTATAACATCAGTACAACATCCTTATACACATCATCATACAGATCATCCCCGATGGAGAACTCATATGACTCGCCAGATGGACTGGAAATAATCTTGTATGTACCAGGTGTCTTAAACTCCGTGAAATCACCATGTCTTACGTTTGATTCCGCAGACTTGTCATACGAAAGCTCTCCGTATGCACCAACAAACATTGTCTCATCTGTCTTCGCATCTACGATCTTGAATTTCTCATCGTCCTTGGATGTCACAATCACCGTCTTTGTATCATCCGGCTTGTAACCAATCTGATTTACCTTTACCTGAATCGGCTGTGGTGCACCGACAATCTTCTCCGCATTGGAACCGTCTGTTACAAACAGGGAAATATTATCGAAGTAAATCTTGTGTGCCTCTGTAACCTCAGTCTGTCCTTCCTGAGTTCCCATATTGACAACAAATCTTGGAGCCGGATCGGAATTTTCTTCCATCGTAAACTCCTTTGTAATCGTCTGTGTCTCTGGTCCAACTGTGATGAAATCACTCGCATAGGCATGGTAGTCTCCACCATTGATCTGTACACGCCACTGGATCACACGTTCAATATCACTTCTGACATCAAAACTCATCGTATAGACACAGCCCTTTGCCATCGTAAATCCATCGTAATAAATCTGGCAGCTATGCTCAAGCGGTCCACTCTTTGTAATGTCACAAACGAGTTCGCCATTTTCTGCGGACATTGTAAAGTTACCATTATTTATGTAACTCGTAAAACCATCTGTACCATCATCAAATGTCACGCCGATCGCATCTGCGCCTTCCACCGTCGTGAAACGGTCATCCTCCACAACTTCCTGTTCCGTCGTTGTCCAGTCGCCATCATCCTCGATGGTTGACGCTGTTGCATCTGTTACGGTTGCACCGCCACCAGATATCTGTTCTGTCGTCGCCTTGTCTGTCTTTCCGCCACATGCACATAACGAAAGTGCAAGTGCTGCCGCCGCAACAACTGCGGCTGTCTTCCTGAATTTTCTCATAAACCCTCCTATCGTTTTTGTCCCTCTTTTTATCGTTTTATTGTAGTCCCACATGGGTACTACGAACAAAATTTCACAACCTCATCGTATGGTAATGCACCGCCAAATATATCCAGTGCACTTCCCACCGTCACATCAATGCGATCCTGTCCACATTGCTTCAAGCTCTCTAAATCATCAAAGCTTCCAACTCCGCCTGCATAAGTCATCGGCTGTTTGCCCCATGTGCCAAGCATGGTTGCAAGCTCCGTCTCAATGCCTGCCGCTTTACCCTCGACATCCACTGCATGAATCAGATATTCGCTACAATATTCTGCCAGCTTGTCCAGCGTCTCTGGTGTAACAACTTCCTCTGTAAATTTCTGCCAGCGGTCGGTCACGATATAATACCTGCCATCCTTTTTCCGACAGGACAAATCGAGCACCAGATGCTCTGCACCGATCAGACTCGACAGCCGTTTCAGATTCTCGTAATTGATTCTTCCATCCTTAAATACATAGGATGTCACGATTACCTGCCGCGCGCCCATATCCAGAAACTGCTCTGCATTGTCTGCGTTGATGCCGCCACCAATCTGCAGGCCCTGTGGATATGCAGCAAGTGCAAGCTTCGCCTGTTCCAGATCTGCCTCATAGTATGTACTGCCAGCCGGATTCAGCAGGATAATATGTCCGCCGACCAGACCGCTTCGGCGATACAGATCAGCATAGAAATCTGCCTTCAGCTCCGAAACGAAGTTATCCTTGGCAAAATCAGCCTCATCCTTCAGGCTGCCGCCGACAATCTGCTTGACTGCGCCATTATGTATGTCAATGCATGGTCGAAACCGCATAATACGCTCCTTCTACGTCTGTCCGTCTGAATTTGCATCTATGGAATCCCACGTTCATGTATGGAACTGGTATAAATGCACATAGAATGTATTGCAAGCAGAAAGTACTAAGTGTTCTAATATACATGTTCTTACCATACGGGACCGCCGTCGATTCGCCGTCCATGGCTCAACGACGGCTTGTTTGAACATCGTGTTCAAACATCCCTGATTACAGAAAGAACACTAAGTACTTCCATGCCTGCAAACATATCCTATGTTCCATTTATACCGGTTCCACACATGACTCGCGAATAAACATAACAAGTCAGTTCAAACGGACAGGCATATTCTGTTTTTCCTTATTGGTTTCTCAAAACCTAATTGGTTCTTATCGTACCATATTTCCCTACCTTGTTCAATATATTTCGCTTTACGTGAAAGTGTTTTTGCGGTATCATTTACCCAAGGTAAATTGAACGAACACCTGTAAAACTTTTATGGATGTAGATGGAATTACGCATAATCACAAATTCATAAGCAGACCGTTGAAACACGTCAGCACTTAACGAACAGTGCCATAAAATGGTGCTGTGAGTTTAGTGTCTGCTACGTGTTGAACCGAGCGGGAGCGCGTCTGCGATGAATTGTGTATTATGTGTAATTCCAAAGCCAATACCTAAATCTTTACAGGGGCAAGGAGAAAATATGTTAAACGATTTGAAGAAAGAAATCACGGATTGCTACATGTACGGTGAGATCATCTGCCAACAGGGTTTTGGTCCAAAAACCGATATCTCCATGCATGACATGATCCGTTTTGATCTGCTGCAGTTTCTGGTGTATCTGACAGACAGCTCCGACGGCAGCCTGTACCCGGAGACACGCTTTTTACACGAATATCTCGGACAATATTTCACATTGGAATCTCTGATGCGCTTCAAGCAGGATCGCACAGCAACCCCCGAATTTGTCACAACGATTCCACGTTCCCTGACTTATTTTGTGGAAGCTGACCAGTCTGGGCTTTCTGCCTGCACGACAAAAGGATTTTCAAAGTCAAGAAATCTATACAACCTGTATGTTGAACTCGGTCAGGCATACATTTCCTGCAACAACCGGACAACCGACTCAGAAGTCTCCACGCTGACGGCCTATACCGGTATGATCGAGGAATACCTGCGCAAACTGAAACTGTTTGAGCCCGGCGAGAATCCGGCACTGAAGAATCCCCCGAAACCTTCCACCCCGAACAAGGCAGCCTCCGCTGCCAACACCCCTGTCAAAAATGCATCGACCTCGCAGGCGGCTATGGCTGCTATGAAAGGCACTGTCAACAAGCAGGAAGTTCCAGAGGAAGATATCAAATTAGATGATCTGCTAAATGAATTAAACGAACTGACCGGACTTTCTGAAGTAAAGAAAGATATTAAATCACTGATCAACCTGTTGAAGGTGAAGAAGCTGCGGGAAGAGCGTGGCATGAAGCAGCCGGAAATGTCATTGCACATGGTATTTTCCGGGAATCCGGGAACTGGTAAAACAACCGTTGCCCGTCTGCTCGCCAAAATCTACAAATGTCTCGGTATCCTGCCGGGTGGTCAGTTGGTCGAGGTTGACCGTTCCAACTTAGTCGAAGGCTATGTCGGACAGACTGCCATCAAGACAAAGGAAGTCGTGGAAAGTGCCTTAGGCGGCGTACTCTTCATCGACGAAGCTTACACACTTACCGCAGGCAAAGACGGAAAGGACTTCGGGCAGGAAGCGGTAGATACCCTGCTTAAAATGATGGAGGATAACCGCGATAATCTGATCGTGATTGTTGCCGGTTACACCGAATTGATGCAGGAGTTTGTAGACTCCAATCCGGGACTCCGTTCGAGATTTAACAAATAATTTCGAGGACTATAGCGGCGACGAGCTTTATGATATCTTCTTATCCATGTGCAAAAAACAGGAATACGAACCAAACGCACAGGGAAAAGCATATGTCAAAGAGTTACTGAATATCTGGGCAAAATCCCACGATGAAAACTTTGCAAATGCAAGAGAAGTACGAAACTATCTGGAGCGTTCCATCGCCAGACAGGCAAGCCGTATCGTCGAGCTTGACTCTGTCAGCGACAAACAATTAAAGACATTAACCAAGGGGGATTTAACGGAGGGATAATACCTGTGACCACAGGATTTCAAACAAATCCCGCTCTGTACGTTCCATCTGCGCATCTACGATGGCAGCCTCGCGCACCTGTCTGACAGAATCAGGCAGATCGTGAAGCTGCCATTTTGCATGAGCAGCATTTACAATCCGATATCCATGCTCGCGTACACGCAGGCAGAAGTCAAGTGCGGAAAGCTCTGTCCGGAATTTATCCGAGAATCCACCCAACTGTACAAACACTGATCTTTTCACAAGCATACAATGTGCCGGCACAATCACATATTCGCGGTTCATTCCATAGTACCGCATCGCACCGGTCTCATCCTGCCGGATCTTCCGCCATTCTTTCCATGCATCAAATTGTGGTAATCCGCGATACGGATAGCGGTATAAATTTTTTATTTCCTTCAGATCAATCGCACGTTCTGTTTCCGCCTGCCATTTCTGAACCGGAGACTCATATGCCCCTGCGAATTCCAAGCCCGCGCAATACAGCCGATCCCGGTCATCATAGACCGTCCCGGCTACAATTCCGACGTCTTCACGCATAGCGATACCTAGCATTTCACCGAGTGCTGTCGTATCGCCAATCTCCATATTCGCATCCAAAAATAAAAGGAAACTGCCATTCGCATGCAAGGTTCCAAGATTTCGGCATTCCGTGCTGCTTTTCCCAGGCTCTGCCTCCACCACAGCAATATTTCGTCTGCGGCTCTGCATCTGCTGGTAATATTTCTGCAATTCCTCATCTGTTCGGTCTTCATCTACAATGATAATCTCAAAATTACTGTACCGTGTTTTCTCGTAAAATGGCTCCAGCATCTGTTCCATCAACGAACGATTCGTATGCCCGGTTATGATCATCGACACGAGTGGATTGCCCGGTGTATCATATTTTACCGTATATACGCTTCGCTGATCAGTCATCATGACACGCGCCAGCAAATGTTCCCGCGACACATGTGCCTCCAATGCCTCTTTGCCCGCCAGATTCTCCTGTGCATGCTTTGCCTCCCGCTCCGAAGAAGTTCCATCATGAATCCGTTTGTGATACAACACGCGCGGAATATGACAGATCTCCCGGTTGCCTTCACAGCAACGCAGGATCATATCGTAGCCCTGCGCACCATCATACTGACTATGAAAGCCTCCGTCCGCCAGCATAAGCTCTCTCCGTGCCACAAACAAATGGGAAATATAATTATATGCACGCAGCAGGTCGATATCGAATTCCGGTTTGAATCGCGGTTCCAGATAATGACTTCCATTTTCTGCCATCCGGTCTTCATCGGAATAAACCACATCATAGCGTTCTCTCTGCAAAGCATCCACCACCCAGTACAGGGCATCCTCCGTCAGGACATCGTCATGATCCAGCAATGCAACATACGCTCCTTTTGCCGCCTGCAATGCCCGGTTACTGTTCCCGGAAATTCCAAGATTTTCTTCCATTTTTATGTACTGGATTCGCGGTTCATTCTCCATATATTGCCAGATAATGCG
>OGDF01006642.1_pt1 | contig 11349 bp, 9 predicted proteins | sample 1570141 | NCBI WGS metagenome assembly OGDF01 (sample SAMEA4370581, study PRJEB24528) | human gut metagenome | reverse complement strand
TTTTGTTAAAAGTTATAAGGAAATTGAAAATATTAAAAAAGAAATATTAGAGGATAATAGGGATAGTTTGGAATGGCTTGAGATTATTAGAAGTGGTACTAAGTATATTGTTAGAGTAGAAGAGAGAATTATTAATAATGATATTAATAGTGATAATAATTATAGTATAGTGGCTAAGAAGAATGCTGTTATTAAAAGTATTATTGCTTATAATGGAGAGAAAGTAAAAGAAGTTAATTCTTATGTTAAGAAAGGGGAAGAGATTATTTCTTCTTATGTTACTATGCCTAACAATGAGAAGGTACTTAGTGGGGCTAATGGTAAGGTAATAGGAGAAGTTTGGTATGATGTTAGTATTGATTATCCTTATTTTTATAATGAGGTATTATATACTGGTAAAAAGAGAAGGGTTATTTCTTTTAATATATTGAGTAAGAGTTATTCTTTATTTAATTTTAAGAAGTATAAGAGTTTTGATATTAATAGGAAATATATATTTAAGAATGGTATTATTCCTATTAATCTTAGTATTGATTATGAGTATGAAACTAGAGTTATTAATGATATTTATACTTATGATACCGCTAAAGAGAAGGCTATTATGGTTGCTAAGAATAAGCTTATGGATAAATATAAGGATATTATTGATATAGATAAGGTTATTACTATTAATGAAAGTGAGGATTCTTCTAAAATTAGTTTAAATTTATTTGTTGCTTGTAATGAGGATATTACAGAATATAAGGAAGTTATAGAAGAAGATAAAAATGAAAGTGTAAAGAGTGAGTAAAATGTCAAATTATGCTTGAAAAAGAATAATATTTCTGATATACTTTAATCATAGGATAGAAGTTAGATCCGATTGAAAGAAAAAAGGAGAGAGAAAAAATGAAAAAGAAAATGTTATTCTTAATGGCTGCTATAGCATTATTTGTTCCAAGTGTTATGGCTGCTGAAGCTCCTACTTATGATGAGGAGAATAAAGCACTTTTTGCTAATGGTACACCTGTTACTGTTGAAGCTAGAACAGATGGCGTTGCTGGTGCTTTAGTAAAATGGAATGGTGGTGAAAAATTATTACCTGCTGATAATTTAGTATTTGGTGGAAGCCATGATAGTGCTGCTAAGATTGATAGTACTAGTGTTACTGTAAATGGTGGTACTTTACACAATGTATTTGGTGGTGGCCTTCATAAAAGCTATGTTGGGACTGCTGTTGTTACAATAAATGGTGGTAAATTTACTGGTAAGGTTCATGGTGGTGGCGCAAGTTCATATTCTGGATCTACATGTCATCAACCATGGTATGAAGGTAATAAGGAAAAAGCTACTACTGTAGTAGATGAGGCTATTGTTACAATAAATGGTGGAACTTTAACTGATGTATTCGGTGGTGGTGAAGGAATTAGTTATACTAAAAAAGCTACATTGATCGTTAATAAGTCTTTTACAGGTAATATTGCTTATGCTACTGCTGGAGGTTCTAATGGTTATGCTGATGAAGCATATGTTGAACTTTATGGTGGTAATGTAAAAGTATTACAAGCTGTAAATAAAGGATTTATAAATAATTCTGATATGTTAGTAGATGGAGCTAATGTAGAAAATGCTTATGTATCTTCAGAAGGAGCTAATCAAAAATTAGGCGTTACTGAAAGTGCTTCACTTACTATTAAAAGTGGTAAAGTAAAAAATGTTGCACCTGGACAAAGTGGAAATCCTGGGGAAAAAGCTACTACTATATCTTCACTTCTTTATAAAGAAGGAACAGTAGAAAATATGTCAAATGATTTCGACGGTGATATGGTTAGTGAAGCAGTAATCTTAACATTTAATGCTAATGGTGAAACTGAAACAGTTGCTGTTCCTAAAGGTGGAAGCTTTACCGCAGATGAAGTAACAGAACTTACTTCTGAACTTGAAAATGCTTTAGTTGGAAGTGGTTATAAATTTGTTGGTTTCTTTAAAGATGACAAATTTACTACAGCATTTGATTTAACTAAACCAATGAATGAAGATACAACTGTATTTATGAAATTGGAAGAAGTTAAAAACAATACTGAAGTTAAAAATAATGATGGTAAAAAGGCAGAAGATAATCCTAAAACTTCAGATATTAATTTAGCTTTAATACTTGGTATGATTGCACTTGGTGGTGCTGGAGCATTCGTTTCTTATAAAAAGAAAAACTCTAAAGCTAATAATTAATAATTAAATCAAAAGAAGTCGTATGACTTCTTTTTTGTATGATTAACTAGTTAAAGACTTTGGCTTTAACTAGCAATGAGAGACCTTAGACTCGAATTGAAATTAAGAGATAAATAACTATTGTAAATATTTTAAAAATTTAGTACAATTATATTATGGTGATGATATGAATAAAGACTATGACACTAATAATGATAATTATATTCCTAAGCATGCAAATGATGATAATAATCAATATAATAATTGGAATAATAATATAAATAATAATTATAATAATACAAATAATAATTATAACAATATGAATAATAATAATAATTATAATGATTTTTGGGGTAATGATAAGGTATATAATAATATTGTTAATAATTATAATAAGATTAATGATAATATGCATAATGATTCTAATAGTGATATTAATAGTAATGATATAAATAGTAATAAAATTAAACGTATTAAAAGAAAAAGAAAGAATAGTAAGGTTATATGGACTGTTATTATGTTTATATTTATATTTATTGCTTTGGCTTGTGTAGTTAAACTTATATTTTGGAATAGGGATAATAAAAAGACTTCTTCTTTGATTGATAATATTTCTTCTGATACGATGATTAAAGAGGTTGATGATAGTGATAGTGAATTGGTATCAAAAGATGAAGATAAGAATAGTGATTATTGGTATTATATTACTTTTCCTTTAATTGATGTTGATATTAGTAAGCTTAAGAGTAAGAATAGTGATACTGTTGGTTGGATTAATGTTAATAATACAAATATTAATTATCCTTTTGTTCATTATAAAGATAATGATTTCTATTTAAATCATTCTTATGATAAGTCTTATAATGAGGCTGGATGGGTATTTATGGATTATCGTAATAATATTAATTTAGATAATAAGAATACTATTTTATATGCTCATAGTAGGCTTGATAAAACGATGTTTGGTTCTCTTAGTAAGACACTTCATTCTTCTTGGTTTACTAATCGTGATAATCATATTATTAGATTATCTATGGAAAAGGAGAATACGATGTGGCAAATATTTTCGGTATATAAAATACCTGAAGAAAGTTATTATATTACTACTAAATTTAATAGTGATACTGATTATACTAAGTTTTTAGATACTATTAAGAATAGAAGTATATACAATTTTAAGACTAAGGTTACCGCTGAAGATAAGATTCTTACGCTTAGTACTTGTTATTCTGATACGGAAAGAACTGTAGTTCATGCTAAACTTATTAAGAGGAGTAAAAACTAAAAAAATATAAAGAATATATTTAAAATATTCTTTTTTTATGGTATAATTTTCTTCGAGGTGTGTATTATGAAGGCAAATAGAACAATAACAAGAGAGAAAGCAATGACTGTATTGTATCAAATCTTTTTATATAATAAAAATAATATTAGTTATAAGATAGATGATGTTATTAATGAAATACTTGAATCTATGGATATAGAGGATAGAAAGAAGATTGATATTAATTTTTTAAATGATTTAGTTAATGGAGTAATTAATAATATGGATAATATTGATAAATATATTTCTAAGTATTTATCTAATTGGACTATTGATAGACTTGGTCTTACTGATCAAGCTATTATTAGAATATCTGTATATGAACTTATGTATACTTCTACTCCTAATCTAGTATGTATTAATGAAGCAATTGAACTTGCTAAGAGATATTCTGATGAAAAGGTTGCTAAAATGATTAATGGTGTATTAGATAAGATATATCATGAAATAGAGGATAATTGTGAATAATAGTTATAATATTATTAAATTTGATTCTAACTATGATGATTTAGTTAATAGTGGTGTGATATCACCACTTAATAGATATAAGTATTCTTTTTATATTAATAGTGATAAATTATTTTTTAAAGAGGATACTGATAGAATGTATTATGAACTTATTGGAACTGCTATAGGGGATTATTTAAATATTTTACATACTAGTTATAAGTTAACTATGATTGAGACTAGTGATACTAATATTAAGGGAGTAACTTCTAAGGACTATAGAGAAGATGGCTATAAACTTATTAAGTTTAATAATATTTTATTTGGAAAAGAAATGACTTTAGATAATATTAGTGAAAGACTTAATATTTATTTTAATGATTATAGGAATAAAGATATTATTGTAAATGATATTTATAATGATGTTATTACTTATTATATGTTAGATTTATTACTTGGTAATATTGATAATGGCAAATATAATTATGAGTTTATGGTTAGTGATACTAATGCTAAAATGTCTCCATATTCTGATTTTGGAATGATATTTAATTTTAGTAGTACTAAGTTAAGAGTTAATGAATATTGTAATTCATCTATATATGATAATTTAAATGTATTACTTAGTATGAATAAGGAATATTTAACTAGATTTTCTTCTATGTATGAAAAACTTACACCAAATAAACTTGAAGAAATTATTAATGATGTAGAAAAGAATAATAAAGTTGATTTTGGAAGTAATTTTAAGAATATAATTTTTCTTTCTTATAGTAGACATTATGTTATGTTAGGTAATATTATTAATGCTATTAAAAAGAATAGTTATTTGACTAAGAAATGAGGGGTATGCCTATGAATAATAACTATATTACTGTTACTGAGGTTAATAAATATATTAAAGAGATAGTTAACGAGGACTTACTTCTTAAGAAAGTATATTTAAAAGGGGAAATATCTAATTTTAAGGCTCATTCTAGAGGTCATTATTATTTTACTTTAAAGGATGAAAATTCTAGAATAGCTGCAGTTATGTTTTCTTTTAATAATCGTAATTTGAAGTTTGTACCATATGATGGTATGAAAGTTCTTGTTAGTGGTAAGATTGATGTATATGAGGCTTCAGGTAGTTATCAGATATATGTTGAAGAGATGGCTCCTGATGGTATTGGAGCTTTGTATGTGGCTTTTGAACAACTTAAAGAGAAGTTATCTAAAGAGGGATTATTTGATAAGGATAAGAAGAAAAAGGTTAGAAGGGTACCTAATGTTGTTGGAATTGTTACTTCTCCTACTGGGGCTGCTATTAGGGATATTCTTACTACTATTAAAAGAAGATATCCTGTATGTAAGACTATTTTATTTCCGGCTTTAGTACAAGGAGATAATGCTGCTTTAGATATTGCTAAGAAAATTAAACTGGCTAATGAGGTAAAAGATATATATGGTATTGATACTTTGATTGTTGGTCGTGGTGGCGGTTCACTTGAGGATTTATGGCCTTTTAATGAAGAAATTGTAGCAAGAGCTATATATGATAGTAAGCTTCCTGTTATATCTGCTGTTGGGCATGAGGTCGATATTACTATTTCGGATTATGTAGCTGATCTTAGGGCTCCTACACCTACAGCAGCTGCTGAACTTGCTGTACCGGATATTAATACTATAATTACATATTTGGATACTGCTAGAAGTAGGGGATATACAGCACTTACTAATATTGTTAATATTAATTATAAAAAATTAGATGCAATAAAAAATAGTTATATTCTTAGTAAACCTATGAGTATGTATGAGATTAAGGAACAGAAGTTAGATATACTTATTGATAGTTTAAATAAAGCTATGAATAAGAAATTAGAGAATACTAAAGTTAAATTATATACATTAGAAAATAGTTATATTCTTAATAATCCTAATATGTTATATAAATATAGTACTCAGAAATTAGAACATATTATATCTAAATTAGAAGTTCTTAATCCACTTAATACTTTAAGTAGAGGATATGCTATTATTAAAAAAGATGGTAAGGTATTACCTAGTGTTAAAAATATGAAAAAGGATGATGTAGTAACTATAACATTAAATGATGGTGAAGTTACTAGTAAAATAATTAAGGTAGGTGAAAAAAATGGCTAAAGAAAAGGAAATGACTTTTGAAGAAAAAATAAAGTTACTTGAAGAAATAGTTAAAGAACTTGAGGGTGGTGAGGTACCACTAGATGAAGCAATAGAGAAATATACTTCTGCGATGAAACTAGCTAAAGAGTGCTCTGATAAGTTAAATGAAGTTAGTGAAAAAGTTAATAAAATAATGCTTGAAAATGGTAAATTAGAAGACTTTACTGTAAGTGAGTAGAAATTAATGAAAAGTAAATAATTTGTTTACTTTTCTTTTTCTTTATGAGATAATTATGGTGGTGGTATAAAGATGGAATATATAGTATTAATACCTAATTCTATTAAAAAAAATATTATTAAGGAAGTTAGAAATAAATATTATAACTATAATATTAAGTTTTTATCTTTAGAAGAGTTTATAGAAAAATATACTTTTTCTTATAATAATAAAACAATATATTATTTAATGCGTGAATATAATCTTAATTTAAGTAGTGCTATGGTATATATTAAGAATTTATATTATATTGATATGAATATTCATAATAAAAAGATGGATACTCTTATTAATATGAAAAAGTTTTTAGATGATAATAATTTACTTATATATGATAAATATTTTAAAGAGTATGTTAAGAATAAAGAAATATATATATATGGTTATGATTATCTTAATAAATATTATCTTAAAGTTTTAGAAGGGCTTAATTATAAAGTTATTGATTATGTATATAATGATTATGAAGTTAAGAATATTTATGAATTTAATTATATAGATGAAGAGGTTATATTTGTTATTGATAAGATATTAGAATTAATTAGAAGTAATATAAAACCAGAGAATATTAAACTTATTATATCTAAAGAGTATGAAGAGGTTATAGATAGATTATTTAAAATATATAATATTCCTATTAATGTAAAAAAAAGAAGTATTTATAGTGCTAGAAGTGTTAAAGACTTTTTGAATAATTTAGATGATATTAATAAGGGTTTAGATGATATTAATGATGATGAAATTAGGAATAAGGTTATTTCAGTTCTTAATAATTATGCTTTTATAGATAATAAAAAAGAGGCCCTAGAACTTATTATTAATGATTTAAAGAATACTTATTTTGAAGATGGTAATACTTCTGTTAAAATAGCTAGATTAGATGATTATTTTACAGATGATGATTATGTTTTCTTACTTGGATTTAATAAAGAGAATATACCTATATTATATAAAGATGATGAGTATTTTAGTGATAAAGAAAAAGAAGAAATGGGATATGATAGTAGTAATACTCTTAATATTAATAAGAAAATAGAAGTTATTAAGAAAATTAAGAATATTAAAAATATTATAATTAGTTATAAATTATATGATGCTAATAATATTTATACTAGGAGTGACTTATTTAGTGATGTTAATATTATTAAAGATTATAAGCATTTATATACTAATAGTGATATGATGAATAAAATCTTTTTAGCAGGTATGTTAGATGATTTGGTTAAGTATGATGTTATGAATGATGATATTAATTTACTTATAAGTAATTATCATATTCCTTATATGGAATATGATAATAGTTATCATACTATTGATAAGAATAAATTATATAAATATTTGAATAATAAGCTACTATTATCTTATACTTCACTTAATAATTATTATAAATGTAAGTTTAAATATTATCTTAATCATGTTCTTAAGATTAATATTATTCGTGATGATTTTGCTATTTTAGTAGGAGAGGTATGTCATTATATTTTATCTTGTATGGATAATGATGATTTTGATATTGATACTTTATTTGATAATTATTTGAAAACTAAAAGAGAATTTTCTAAAAGAGAGATGTTCTTTCTTAATAATATTAAAGAAGAGATAGTATTTATAGTGGCTACTATTAGAAAACAAATGACTTATACTACTTTTGATAAAAGTATGAAAGAAAAGTGTGTATATGTAAATAAGGATAGGAATATTAAAGTTACTTTTAAAGGGGTTATAGATAAAGTTTTATATAAAGAAGAAGATGATATTACTTATTTAGTTGTTATTGATTATAAGACTGGTACCGCTGGAATTGATATTAAGAATATGGAGTATGGTCTTGGTATGCAACTTCCAATATATTTATATTTATCTAGTAAGATTGGTCTTAAAGATGTTAAAGTAGTTGGTTTTTATTTACAAAAATTACTTAATACTAGTTTAGATAATAGTAAAGATTATTTAGAAGAGAAAGAAAGTAAGTTAAAATTAGATGGTTATTCTATAAATAATGAAAATATATTATCTAAATTTGATACTACTTATCATGATTCTAAACTTATTAAATCTATGAAAACCACTAATAATGGCTTCTATAAATATAGTAAGGTATTAACAGGTGAGGAAATGGATGAAATGGCAATACTAGCGGATAATATGATTGATAAGGCTATTGATGGTATATTAGATTGTGATTTTGATATTAATCCTAAGGTAATAAATGGTAGTAATGAAAGTTGTAAGTTATGTGAATATAGAGATATCTGCTACCAAAGAGAAAAAGATATTGTTTATATCAATAAGGAGGTTAAAGATGATGGAGAAGTATAGTAGCGATTATAGTTATTATGGTAATGTATATAGAAAGAGTGCTGATGGTAATGATATTCTAGTAGAAGAGAATGCTATGCTAGAGTATTATGATGAGACTTTTAAATTTGCTTTTCTTTCTGATGCTATGGCTTATATTTTTTCACTTGCTTATGATAAAGAAGAGGATAATAAAGTAGCAGAAAATATTTTGAATAGTAAAATGTTTTCTTGTGATAGGAATACTACTAATAATGGTGATGTATATGTTGATCCTAATTCGATTAGGATTAATATGAAATATCCTGAATTAAAAGTACTTATTGATAATCTTAATAATCCAAAAAAACGTAAAGGTAAGAAGTGATATTATGGCATGGACTAATGAGCAAAAGGAAGCTATTTATACTGAAGGAACTAATATTATAGTTTCTGCTGGAGCAGGAAGTGGTAAAACAGCTGTTCTAACTGAAAGGGTATTAGAAAAAGTAAAAAAGGGAATATCAGTAGATAATCTTCTTATTTTAACTTTTACTAAAATGGCCGCTAAAGAGATGAAGGAAAGAATAGGAGATAAGTTAAAAAAAGAAGGACTTACTAGTGAACTTGCTAAATTAGATACAGCGGATATTACAACATTTGATGCATATGCTTTATCAGTTGTAAAGAAATATCATTATTATTTAAATGTAAGCAAAGATATTAATATTATTGATGAATCAGTTATTACTTTATATAAAAGAAAGATACTTAAAGATATATTTGAAGAGTTATACGAAGAAAATAATCATGAATTTATTGATTTTATACAGGAATATTGTATTAAAGATGATAAAGATATATTTGAATTTATACTTAATATTAATAGTAAACTTGATTTAAAGACTAATAAAAGAGAATATTTAGATAATTATATTAATACAGTATATGATGAAGTAAAGATTGATAATGACATTGATAATTATATTAAAGTAATACTTAGACTTATTTCTAATATTAATGATTATCTAGAATATATAGATGATTATACAAACGCTCAAATAGAACAGTGCGGAATAGATTCTCTTTTAAAACGGTACAGGCTAGAATCAATTACAGAATTTCGAGGAAAAAGTATATATAGCGTAGCAATAGATTCTCCTACCGGTAAAGCCACGCGCTCATTTCATTTGAAAGGAGCTATTGTCAACGATTTACTGGACTCACTAAAAAGGAATAAAAAGATAACTAAATATCTCTATCCTCCAAAGAGTCCAAGAGTTGACCTTGATAACCTGCATACCTACTACAGGGGTAATCTAAAGTCAGAAGTCTCTGTCATTATAATATCTGATTTTGACTGTGAATCATGCATTAATGCTCATTCTCTTCACAATTCAATATATGAAGAATATAAAGATAAAGTGCAAGTATATTTCTCAGTTGATTCGCTAGATTATCTGTATAAAGGTGGTAGAATATCTGGGACTAAGGCAGCAGTTGGAAGTTTACTTAATATAAAGCCAATACTTAATGTTAAAGATGGTTTAGTTGTTCAAAAATCTCAAGTAAGAGGTAAAAAACAAATATTCACTAGTTTAGTAAATTCTTTAGTTGAAAAGTATGGGGATGATTTAACTGATAGAATTATTTTTCTTGGTTGTGGAGACAACAAAGAAGATTTAGAAACACTAAGAGAAACTTTATTAAAACATGCTAAGGTTAAAAATGTTTACGATGTTAATATAGGATGTGTTATCTGTTCTCACTCTGGACCTGGAGTAATAGGAATATCTTGTATGTAATCTAAAATTCGCTTTGCTCAAAATATTACTTATTACAAAAAGTAGCTTATGATTAAATAAGCTACTTTTTATTATTTACTAAAATATATTTTATATTAAGATTTTATATTATTTTAACATGTAGATAGTAATATTTTTTACTCCCCACTCATTACATTTTGCTTCACTTTCCATAAATATATCTATTCTATTACCTTTTATAGCACTTCCACAATCTTCAGCTGTAAATACCTTGTCAAACTCAGGTATATAAACTTTTGAACCATAAGGTATTACACTTGGATCAACTGCTATAGTCGTTCCCTCTGTAGGTACAGTACCTGTAGATGTTATAGTGTCTCCTGCATAAGCTGTAGCCTTAACATCTAAACTTACTGTGTTACTTTCATCAATATTAGATGCATCTATAACTTTATTACCAGCAGTTATATATTTTGTATAAACATATCCTACAGTATCATTTATTTTTACCTTACTCCAATCGCCTTCATAATCTAATATAGTTACACTAGTATTTTTATCTAATACTTTATAGATATCTGAATTTGTTGACGCTCCTTTACGGAAGTTAACTCTATCTGAATTTACGTATCCATTATTATATGTTAATTCTAATTTACCACTAAATATAAATGGTTTCCCTTCTTTAAATTGTAAAATATCTGGTTCTTCGATCCATTTCATTGCAGTAACAGTCTTAGCATCAATTTTAATTGAATAAGATGTTTTTAATTCATTATATGATACTTCAACATCAACTTTTTCACTAATTTGATTCATATCAACATTACACATCGTAGAATCTAAATCAATTATTTCTTTAGAATTATCATCATAGATCAACGATAATTTACCACCTGTTATATCCAATTGCTGACCTTCAATATATTCTACTCTATCAGGTGCTT
>OGDF01006637.1_pt1 | contig 11357 bp, 11 predicted proteins | sample 1570141 | NCBI WGS metagenome assembly OGDF01 (sample SAMEA4370581, study PRJEB24528) | human gut metagenome | reverse complement strand
AAAAAGAACTTGGATTTGGACGTGGCTCTATAGGAAAACTCAGAAATGGTAGTACCACAATAGAACGACTTCAAAAAATAGCAGACTTCTTCAATGTATCTATTGAATATCTCAATTCTGGTACAACTTCCGAACCATCCTTAACCAGTAAAGATGAAAGAGACATTGCCCAAGATTTGGATAACATCATGGCAAAACTTTCCACAGGCGAAGCCGGACCAGCCAGTTATAATGGAGAAGAACTGGATCCTGAAGCCGCTGAACTCTTCCGGGACGAATTGGAACTTGCGCTTCGGCGTTTGAAGATTATAAACAAGGAGAAGTATACTCCAAAGAAATATAAGAAGTAGGTGATCTGATTGAGCCGCGATATCAAGAGGACTGTTTCACACTACCGTAAGAAATTTAATACAAATGATCCATTTGTTATAGCTGACCAATTAGGAATCCTATATCAAATTGGCGCGTTAAAATATGAAGGTTGTTACATGTTTTTAAAAAATCATCGGTACATATTTTTAAATGAAGATCTGCCGCCGCATGAGCAGAAACTTGTCATGGCACATGAGTTAGGGCATGCAATTCTTCATAGAAAAGAGAACTGCTATTTTATTCGAAACAAAACCTTGCTCTTAAATTCAAAAAATGAAATTGAAGCAAATAAATTCGCTGTTGAGCTCTTATTACCGGATGAGATCCTGAATGAGTATATTGAATCTGGATATACCATCGAGCAAGTGGCGAGAATTACGGGGTATTATCAGAAACTGATTGAATTACGATTGAAAGCATGATTGTTACGCATTTGCATTTCAATAAAAATGTAAAAGAAAGAGGGAGTTTATATGAAAAGAAAAATTTTGCCGTTATTTACCACATTAAGTATCATTTCTACAATATCATTTTCTTCTTTCGCAGAGGAAAATAAAACTGAAATTCTTTTTCGCAATATCCCGTGGGGTACAAACTATGCAGATATTAAACAAGAACTTTCTGATTTCGATTGGTATGATATGTCTTTTGATATGATGCGTACATACAGCGTTTATGAAGTCCTTACTGATAGTCCGTACGCTGACGGAGTTTTGAATTTTGAAAACTCTGGTATCAATATGATAGCTCAACCATTTAGTAATAAGGAGACAGAGGTAGCTGGCTATACTACAACAGATATTCAATTATTTTTCGCTTATACTCCTATTGATGGCACACTTCCAAAAGATGATATTAACACTGCTCTTTACGGAGCAACTTATAGCTTTAGTCCGCAAAATTTACAGCAAATGTCCGAGGATTTAATAAGTAAATTATCTTCTCTTTATGGAGAAGCAGATCAAACAACAACGGATAAAGATATTTTCGGAAATAAGACCTCTATAACCTGGTGGAGCGGCGATAATGACACCCATGTCGTTTTAAGAACTATTGACTCATCAGAGGATACCTCAGATTTATATGATGATGAGCTTTTCATATCGTATGCATGTGGAAAAGGTGATGAATTTTTAAAAGAAGCAGATGATACAATAAGTACGGCAAATTCCGATAAAGAGTCTTCCAATTATGGAAATGGAAACACAACTGGTTTATAGGAAGAAGGAAACAGATATGGCTTTAATCAAATGCCCTGAATGCGGAAAAGAATATTCCGATAAAGCAAAAGCGTGTCCAAATTGCGGATACCAACCCAAAAAGAGCTCCGCTCCAATTGCCATGACTATAACAGGAGTTATGTCTATAGTTATAGCTATCTTATGCCTCAATCAATCCACCTTAGTTTCAAGATTATCTGCCATTGCTCAATCATCTGATTTAGGCGGGATAGCCGGAATTATTATGGCCGTTCTTCTTATTTTTACCGGAGTCTTGGCAATTTGTATCCGTGAAATCGATAGTGAATGGGGTCCACTTATATGTATGGCGATCTGTTTAGGTGCGGCCTATATAGGAGCTGCATTAAATACCGCCTATAAGGATATTCTTGCATGGGCTCTATTCATTATGATTTTTTCATTTATATATCTTGGAATTGGAATTTTTATTAAAACAAATAAAAGCTAAAAGCATGAATCACGGGGTATTATCAGAAATTGATTGAGTTACGATTGAGGTGAAGATAGATAGGAGGTTTTACAATGTCAAGAAATATACTAGAACGTTTGGTCGATAACAAAAGGCTGCCTATTTTATTCATTGGTTCTGGCCTTTCAAAACGATATTTATATAAATATCCAAATTGGGAACAATTGCTCGAAATGGCATTTAGGCAATATAATCCAGATATATTTCAATTGCAAAAGTACAAAGATCAGTTATCTCGATCAGGAGCTTCCCCATTTGAAACAAATATAAAACTTGCAACAATCATTGAAAACGATTTCAACGCAGCTTTTTATGATCGAAAAATAAAAATAGGAAAAAGCAAGAATCCAAGTTGGGTAAAAAAAGGTATTTCTCCTTTTAAGATGTACTTAGCTACCTATTTTAAGCATGTGGATCTATATCATCGAAAAGATTTGGATTCTGAATTATCAAAATTTAAATCTTTAAAAACTAAAATTTCGGCCATCATAACAACCAATTACGACTTATTCCTTGAAAAGGAAATTTTTCCCGGGGATTATACAGTTTTTGTTAATCAAAGTGATCTTTTTGGAGCTGACAGTTATAATATTGCCGAAATATACAAAATTCACGGTTCTGCGACCGATGCTAAGTCAATTATTATCACTGAAAAAGACTATGAAAAATTTAATTCTTCACGAAAATTAATCATAGCAAAAATGCTTACATTATTCGCTGAATCTCCTATTATCTTTTTAGGATATTCCTTTACCGATGAAAACATCCAAAAAATCATTGTGGATTTTTTAGGGTGCTTATCTCCTGAACAATTGAGTGATATTCGAGACCACTTTATTTTTATCAGTTATGAAAAAGGTCAAAAAGATTTGGTGGAAATCCAACGCACGATTATCACTTCCGTTGGCACTGAGATACCTATAACAGAGATTTGTACCGATAACTTTGGCTTAATGTATGATATCCTAAATCAAATTACCCCAGGAATATCGCCTTTAAAAATCCGTGAAACGAAAAGAATAATTAAAGGTATTGTAGATACCAGTATTACTTCTTCCCAAGCAGAATCTGTTATTGTAGGCATAGATGATCTAACTCAAATTGATCTTTCATCCAAACCGTTGGCGGTTGCTATTGGATATAAGGAGAGCATTTTAAGCAAGTTTGGATATGGGTTATTTAATGACGATCTTATCATAGAAGATATTTTGTTTGACAATAAGCATTTTAATCCTGATTCAATGTGTATCGACCGTTTCAAGTCAATCCACTGCAATCGACTTTTGCCAGTTTTTAAATACGTAAAGAATTCCTCTTCATCAGTAGCTGACAATTCCAGATTAAAAGCATACATTGAACAACATAATTCTATAGATAAAATTATATCGAAAAACATTGAAAAAACTTTAAAAAATGTACCAATTTTTCCAGACCATCATAGCTTAATCGAGGCTATAAAAAAGGTTGATGATATCAATAAAAAGTCTGGGATTCTTTTAAAAAATATTCATTCTATGTCTAATGTAGAGATACGAAATGCTTGCATTGACATTTTTCAAATTGATCGAATTGGAGCAATGAAATCTACGAATTTTAAAAGATGTGTTATGTATTTGGATCTGATGGAAAATTATACAATAGAAAAAAACCAGTAAACCTTTTCTGGTAAACACCAAAAACATTACTGGTTTTTCTCTATAAAATTGTTTCCAGAACACTTATGGTTCTGTGTTCTTCATAATTATTATTCAGCCATTTAAGATGTTTTAACTTTCTTTTGGCTTGATTGCATCATACAATGACCTAAGCAATTTGTCAAGTATTTATTGAAAGTAACAAAAACCGTTAAAAGCCTTATCAAATCAAATTTTATCATACGAAAGGAGCTGATCGATGGCCAGATCTACATGATGGGGCACCTTCAAGGATCCATCAAAAACTGGTTTCTGAATTTACCCAAGCTATCGGACAGTATATAAAATCCCATAATGATTCCTGTGAGGTCTATCCTGCCCCGTTTGCGGTTTCTATCACCAGAGATGATAAAAACTATGTTGAGCCGGATATCATCGTAATCTGTAATAAAAGCAAGCTTTCAGACCGTGGCTGTGAAGGTGCTCCGGATTTCATTATTGAAATTGTATCACCTGGCAGCCGCCGGATGGACTACAACAAAAAGACCGCTTTATATGCGGATGCTGGTGTCCGGGAATACTGGATTGTTGATCCAGATAAGAAAAGAACCACCATCTATCGTTACGAGGAAGACGCTGCTCCAATGATCGCACCGTTTGACCAGACACTTACCATTGGAATTTACGGAGATCTCGAGATCAACATTGCAGAACTTCTGAAAGAGATTGGAATTGAATAAAAGAAAAACCGCCCCTGTGCCAACAGGAACGGCTTTCATGAAAACTATACAGATCCAGAGGATCAGGCATAATTTTCCCTCGACAAGAAGATTATACCACAATCCTTTGAATTTTGTACAGACGTTATTTTTGTACCCATTTTTCAAAGGAGGATTGTATGAAACCACTTATAAAGCATAAAATCAATCTCCCCTCTCATACTCTGGAACAGATCCCGGCTTATGAAAGGGGTGTGCTGTATGGATGAGAAAATGCGTTACGGTGCACTTTACATCCGTGTGAGCACTGACAAACAGGAAGAGCTCTCTCCCGATGCTCAGAAGCGTCTCCTGCTGGACTATGCCAACTCCCACAATATTTTCATTTCGCCGGATCTGATCTTCACGGAGAACGGTATTTCCGGTCGGAAGGCAGATAAGCGTCCGGAGTTTCAACGGATGATCGGCATGGCCAAAACGGATGAGTCACCTTTCTCTGTGATCCTGGTCTGGAAGTTCAGCCGTTTTGCCAGAAATCAGGAAGAATCCATCGTGTACAAATCCATGCTGAAAAAACAGCACGGCGTTGATGTGGTCAGCATCACAGAGCCGCTGATCGATGGACCATTTGGAACCTTGATCGAGCGTATCATTGAGTGGATGGATGAGTATTACTCCATCAATCTTTCCACGGAAGTGATCCGCGGTATGACAGAAAAAGCCCTGCGGGGCGGCTATCAGTGTACGCCGCCGCTCGGGTATGAATCTTCCCGTTCTGGAGAAGCATTTACCGTAGTTCCGGAAGAGGCAGAGATCGTCAAATATATTTTCGACCAGTATGTTCGCTGTCACCGGGATGCCACGGCGATTGCCCGGAGTCTGAACCGGCGGAAGCTACATACTAAAAGAGGGAATGCTTTTGAGAAAAGGAATATCACCTACATCCTTCAGAATCCCTTCTACGCAGGAAAGATCATCTGGAACGATATTGAGCGGGATGGAATCCACGAGACTTTCATTCCCTCCGAACTCTTCCAGGAAGCCAACGCCCGGCTCCAGGCTGCCTACCGGCCCAAAAAACGCCGAAACGTTTCTACCTGTGCCCACTGGCTCTCCGGACTGGTGAAATGCTCCACCTGTGGGGCTTCCCTGGGATTCAACAATGCCAAGGATCCTTTTTTCCAATGCTGGAAGTATGCCAAGGGCATGCATCCGGGAAGTTCCTGGATCACCCAAAGAGCCCTGGAAAATGCTGTTCTGGAATATTTTGAGCAGCTCCTGGCCGGGCAGGAATTTTCTTTTACATACCACTCTTCTGCCACCGCGGTCGAGGAAGATCCGACGCTTATCTATAAAAAAGAATTGGAGAAGCTGAACAGCCGTGAAATCCGAATCAGGGAAGCCTACGAAAATGAAATCGATACACTGGAAGAATACAAAACCCGTAAACAACAGCTCCAGGCTGAGAGAGAACGGCTGAATGATCTTATCCTTTCAGTAAAAAAGCCGCCGAAAAATGATGAGACAAAAGACCGGCTGGAACTGATGAAAAAGATCCAGACCGTGTATGATGTGATAAAAAGTCCTGATATTGATTACGAAGTGAAAGGAACCTTCATCCGCTCCGTCGTGGAGGAAATCGTATGGAACCGAGCGGAAAACACGCTGTCCTTTCACCTCTACATGCCCGGAAACCCTTGATTTTACTGGGGTTTCCGGCTTTCATAGGTTACTGCCATCCGGTCCACCGGATTGCAGTAACCTATGGCGCTAGAAAATTCCGTTTTTCCTTGTATTTCCGCCATTTCTGGCGTTTTCAAACTTTTGATTGTGGTATTGCCCCGGAGTCTTCCCGGGATTCTTCTTGTTTATGGCTTGTTTGCACAAAACTATCATTTTTTTATACCTTCGTTACCCGTTTTTTTCCCTGGTACTGTGCCAGGATCCAGCCCCGGGTGAGCTTCATGTAGACACCCCGGCTGCTGATCTGCTTCTCGCCCAGGCACTTGTCGACAGTGCCTTTCCGGATCAGCGCCTCGCCGGAGCCGCCGCGCTTGAAGTAACGTCTCTTCGCCGTGGGGATAGTGTCGTACTGGACAAGTGGAGCAGATGCTTTCGGTTCCGTCCGCAGGGCTAGGTCTGTCTGCATGCGGTAGCGGATACCTTTCTGGAAGATCGGCGGGGTGTAGATGAGCTTGCCGTTGGGATCATAAACGTGGTAGTCGGACCGGCAGGCCTTCTTCGCATTGTCCAGATAGGTGTAGCTGCCGATCTGGGTATCTGTCCTGTCCCAGGCCTTCCGGACGTAATACGGTCCGCCGGAAGTCATAGCTGCTTTCACGGCTTTCCGGAAACCGTCCATGGTCAAACCGAAACGTCCCCAAACATGATCGGGATCAACGTGGGCGGAGGACAGGCCAGCTAAACGGCCCTCATTGTGGGAGGAAATCAGGTACATTCCATTGCTAAGTTTCGCCAGCGGCTCCCAGCCGCGTTCCTTGCAGATCTTTGCGCAGAGCAGGATTGCGGTGTTGTAGCCGCGCAGGATATCGGCTTTGAATTTTTCTTCATTATTGACGTCATAATTTGCTCCGCCAGTATAGGAAATATAGTCTGACTCACAGATTTCAATGCTGATCAGGTTATTGTTCCCCCAGCCGGCATCCGCCCAGGAACGCATCTCTTCCGGGAGGAGCTGCAGCACATTGCCGGGAACATCCGCATCGCAGATGTAGTGAACGCAGGCCGATACCGCGGACTGGTTCCAGTAATCGGCCACGCTTTGAGCAGTTCCTTGGCCTGTGCCAATTGTGTGGATCTGGATGCCGATCTTTTTGCACGTTCTCCCGTCCTTATAACAACGGTTATTTGTAAGGTAATTCTTTTTGATGCTTAATGTACTCATATTTTTTGTCTCCTTTCTCCCCGGCGGAATCCGCCAGAGAAATACGTTTTAATTCATCTGTAACTCATTTTTAACTCATTAAAAAGAGGACGATCACTCGCCCCCTGTATCATCATCTTTATTCACAACCTTTTCAGCCACTTCCAGACCTTTTGTCAGGATCTTCGGCACCTTATAGCCAGCCTCCACGAAGTTCTCGCAGATCGAACGGATTTCATTTACCAGAAGGGACGCCAGCACAAACCAGCCCAGCAGCACAGTCACACCGAGATCTACGTTGATCGTTTTTCCAATCTCCGTGAAAACTGCACTGGCACCGAAAGCCACGGCGATCATGATCCAGTATCCAAGCTTTTTCAGCACACCTTTCCAGCCGGCTTCTGAGTTCTCTTTGTGTGCCATGCGGCTCTTCATCCAGCCGGTCAACCAGTCCGCCACGTTGAATGCCAGAAACAGCGCGAACAGCATCCAGTGCTCCCCGAAAATGTATGTTAATACGGCAACAATACCACCAACAAGGGCATTATATGAATCAATTACTTTCATTTGCATATCCTCTCTTTCTGAATAATTCTTTCAATATAATATGTAACGTTCTTCTCTGCGGTTTTGCTCTAATCTGATTCATTGCCATGCTCCTTTCTGCATAATAAAAAGGAGCCACACTTTTATGCAGCTCCTCTCTATGCTTATTTTTGCATTCCTGGTCAGACAGTCACCTCGTATTGATCTGTAAACACACATTTGTAAAAAGCCTGACCCAAAGGCAAAATTTGAAAAACATCGCCATTTAATAAGTCCCCGCCTATTACCGTCATCGCTGTTAATCCTGAATTACTGAGATTTATCATCTTCTCCCCTGAGAAATAGTCTTTGGGACTTTCAACGCACTCTTTCAGATACTGTAGATCTTCTATATAAGTCTTTTCCAGAGCAAGGCATAGCCTTCTAAAAGTATGATAATCTATACCATTCTTATGGCCATAACCTCGAAATATTTTTACAAGCATTTGCGTTTTATCTAAGTCATCGATTTTATCCAGAGTTATCAATAACTTTTCTCCGAAATGTTCATCCTCATTTGTTGCCTTGTTTATGTAACGAGCCCTTTCTAAATCTGATATTTCACTCATGTAACAGCAAAAATGCATTAGTTTCTCCATACTATAAGCATTCGCTACAGATATAGGAAGTTTCAAAGCTGTATATACTGTTTTGACAACAGGTATTTCTTTCAAAACTCCCTCATCTAAAAATGAATCAAGCCCCTTTTCTAAATAGGCCATACTAAGATCTTTAGTTTCTCCTATGGCTTTTCTCATAACCTCATTAAACTTCATTACTGTCAATCTCCTTTCGCATTTATTACAATTATTATACGATAAGAGGAAAGTTTTTTCACCGCAGATATAAAAATCAAATGAGTTAATATTTTGATTTCTCGGTTCCGTTCTAATTTTCAATATCGTTCACTCCTTACTTCGCTAAAGCCCTAAATTTAGTGCTTCTCGAATCACTTCCAGATCATCTGTTGTCAGTGCTGGATAATCTGCTGCAATGTCCTCGAACACTTCCCCATTCTTAATTCTGATGCGGAATGCTCTTACCATGATTTTTAATTTCAATGTGCTTAATGTCTTCATATTAGTTTTCTCCTCCTATTAAATCTGCCATCATTAAAACAAGGTCGTCTGTTGTTACTTCTAAAGTCGTTAAGCGTTCTTCCTGAGTTGCTTTTGGTTCAAAGGACTTCTCAGCAACCCCCAACTTCTCAATCATTTTCTTCTGCATTTCAGTCATTTTGCCACCTCCGCTAAAGAAACCAGATATTCTTCTGTACTTGATACAGGGATTCTGTAATCATCACCGTGGCTGTTCTGGAATGTCAGAGTGCCGCCAGCCTCAACCTCGAAGGGCTCCTGAAAAGTATTGCCGATGAGGTCGGAAATGTCAGTGACTTCCTCGTCAGTAAGCTCAAAATAACCTACATAATTATTTACATTAAAGAAATCAGTTACGGCCCTAATCAGCTCGGCTAATGACGAGGATTCAGTTATTTTCAACGTTGTTTCCGCCCATGATCTGGTTATTCTGACACACAGATACCCCGTTGCCGCATATACGCAATTTTCTGTTGAATCTCGAGCATGAATAGCATTAGCTGATGTGACCGCAAAATTGTTACTGCAAGGCCCCGCAGCGGCATGATAATTATCTGAAGTATTTGAACCATTCCAGTATGCATATAATTCCAATGTGTTTTCTGAGTTCCATCCCGTTTTTGTGCCCGGTTCCTGTCCGTGATATTTCAGCTTATTGAAGTAGAATTTTTCGACCTTTTTGTGATATTTTTTCTCTTCAAAGTCAACATAGTTGTACGCGTCTCCAGTGTTCCAGCCATATCCCGGGAGCTGCTGCACGGTTTCTGGCACAGGATAGGTGTTTCTACGATACGGCGAGTAGGCTGTAGCTACCGAACTTTCTTCAATCTGAATGTTACATTCTTCAAGTCGTGCTATAACTTCCGCTTTTGTTTTGCTACCAGCTACGCCAACGTACAATTTTCCATCTGCATCTGTGGTGTATACTCCTTCATCTGTTAATTTCCGAAAGTCAACGTATTTGTTGCCATTCACCTGACTTGTAGAATTTATAAGCAGAATGATATTCGAAGTTTTTACTGATGTGAATTTTACTGCATATACAGTATTCGGTTTTAATTGAATAGCTTTCGCGTTATATCCCATTTCAATATATTCATAAGAATCATTTCCAACTGCAAGCATTTCAAGGCCGTAGTACAGATTTTTTCCTTGTTCTACCACCTCGCTAACGCTCGCACTGAGTAGTTCTCCCACATTGTACGAATAACTTTCCTCCGGAAACATAGCTTCAAATTCTTCCACGGTGCTGGGTTCATTACCAGAACCAAACATCTGTGTGAGGTCAAACACTTGAAAACTTCCTGATTTGTACTGCATCGTCGCAGGATACTCAGACGCGTGCAAGTAAAATTGAAACAGCAATCCCCCTGTATATCCTGCCTTAATTATTTGATATATCCTCTTCCATCCCTCACCCTTGTTATAACATTGCGCCATATTTGCCATCGCATTTCCATACGAATGTGGGCAAAATTCTACGGAATTTCCATCAACCTCATTAGTCACAGCTTTCATTAGATATATATGATTCTGCTTTACCTGTATAGTCTGCTGTGCTCTATTTCCGATACCTTTTGCAATCAACGTATAGATTCCATCATCATTAGTAACGTCATACATCCTGCTCAAATCAGCCTTAAGCGCATCGCAATTTAGCAGCTGGTTCCACACAATCGTCTTTCCACCAATCTGTTTCACCGATGCCAGCTTTGCTCCGGAAGGAACTTCTTTTTGATACGCCGCCTCAGAATCTTCTTCAAATTTGTAGCTGATGCCCTGATTCAATTTCCACAGCGCATCCAGTTTTCTGTCAGTTTGTGCAAGGGACGTTTTATCGGCTTTCTCTTCCTCCAGCGCCGCTACACCGGCCTTGTTCTTCTCGATCTGTTCCGCACTCTCTTCAATCCTACCTGCCTGCTCCTGCGCGGTCTGCGCTGCCTCTTCTGCCGCCATCTCGGATACTTTTGCCGCACTGGCGGAATCTCCCGCGGCGGTGGCTGACTTAGCCGCTCCTGCCGCCGATACAGCCGCATTGCCAGCTGACGTTTCCGCTGCTGTGGCTTTCTGACTTGCCATCCCAGCTGACTGGCCCGCCAATGTTGCGGATTCAGCAGCTTTTCCTGCTGCGGTTGTGACCGTCTGGGCCGCTGCTGTTGCTGTTGACGCACTCTCGGCCGCTGATCTGACTGCCTGTTGTGTGGCCGAGCCTGATTTGCTCGCGGCGTCTGCAGCGGTTTTGGCAGTCTCGGCGGACCGACTTGCGGATTCGGCTGAACCGGATGCGTTTGTCGCGGATCGTTCGGCGCTCTGGGACAGTTTGGCGGCTGCGGTCTCAGATTCTGCTGCAGCCGTG
>OGDF01006634.1_pt1 | contig 11361 bp, 7 predicted proteins | sample 1570141 | NCBI WGS metagenome assembly OGDF01 (sample SAMEA4370581, study PRJEB24528) | human gut metagenome | reverse complement strand
GTGTCATTTTGAGCTATAGTATATATAAATATTTATTTATATATATACTATAGGGATTTTTCTCCCCCGAAAATGAAAATGACCCTTAATGACCTTGACCCTTAATGACACGCTAGATGAACTTGTGAGTTTTACATGATATAGGTTGAATATATGTCTGAATGTGTTGGTTGTTAGTGTGTTATGTGTATTTTGTTATATTCATACTCTAATATTTTGTGTATAATAATTATCTACATATTAAGTCGTTTTAGTTAGCTGATATGTTGTTCGATTCTACATTTTTATCCTTGTTTCCTGTTGTATTTTGTCAAAAATGCGTCATGTTAGAGGCGGATTCACGTCTGAGGAGGGGCATTTTTTACCCTTAGAAGAGGGGGTAAAACATCTTCCTAACCTCCATATTTTGCATTTTTCCGTTAAATAACGTGATAAAATTCTTGGGTTTGCCAACTTTTTATTATCTTTGCTAGCAATTAACAAATTATTGACGTAGCAATAGTCCGGAAAGCTAGAAACTACATAATAACAATGCTAAGATGAAAAGGTGTAACTTCTTGACGTACAAAGCTTTAGGGGGGGGTAATTTTGCTCAGGCAAAGTTAGCCCAATATCATCATGTTCTTATCCGCAGGCGAATATTATCTTATTTTTATATGATAATAGTCGCTTTTTTTATGCTTTCTTCCACCGCCTGTTCTAGCGACGAAGAAACAGAAAAATCAGAGGCTTTTGATTACGAAACCACATTTTTAGCCCACGAATGGCAGATTTCAGCCCTTTATCAGCGCGTTGGAAGTATCTTTATCGACGTAAAAGAGGCTCCTTTGTTCTGCAGTTTCACCTCAGATGCTATTTCTTTCTCCGAAACGACGGAAGTGAACCACTTCGACGAAGGCGGTAAAATAACCCAAACTACCACCGAAAACGTTGCTTGCGGTAATTACACCTATTTAATAAAGGAGAACAAAATACAGATAGATAATCAGATATTCACCATTACGGACAACAACGGGACCCTCGTTCTGCAGAATGAGGACTGGAAACTAGTGCTCGTAGAAAAATAAAAATATTATGGCTAAGAAACAAGATACAATCAGCATTGGTTTTGAAGAGGAGATTTGGAAGGCTGCCGATATTCTGAGAGGCAACCTCAGCGCTTCGCAATACGAGGGCGTTGTGCTCGGACTCATCTTTCTGAAATACATCAGCGACCGCTTCGAACAGAAGTTCCAGGAGCTGCAGGGCGACGAATACGCCGACCCGGAAGATAAGGACGAATACACTGCCGAGAACATCTTCTTCGTGCCTGCTGAAGCCCGATGGAGCAAGATTAGTGCTGCTGCCCACACCCCGGAAATAGGCGTGGTGATAGATGAAGCACTTACTGCCATTGAGCGTGAAAACGAAAGACTGAAGGGCATTCTGCCTAAGAATTTTGCCCGTCCGGAGCTGGACAAGCGTCGTCTGGGTGATGTGGTAGATCTCTTTACGAACATAGAAATGCACGATGCTGGCGAGGAGAAAGACCTGCTGGGCAGAACCTACGAATACTGTCTGCAGCAGTTTGCCAGCCTGGAGGGCAAGAATGGTGGCGAGTTCTATACGCCTTCCTGCATTGTCCGCACGCTTGTAGAGATACTGGAGCCTTACGAGGGCAGAGTCTATGACCCTTGCTGCGGAAGCGGTGGTATGTTTGTACAGAGCGCCAAGTTTATAGAGCGCCACAAGGGAAACCTGCGCAAGATTAGTATCTATGGTCAGGAGGCAAACCCTGATACGTGGAAGATGGCGCACATGAACCTTGCCATCCGTGGCTTGGATGCGAACCTGGGCAATGTCTTTGCCGACACATTCTATGATGACCAGCACCCTACGCTGAAGGCAGATTACATTCTTGCCAATCCTCCTTTCAATCTCAGCGACTGGGGACAGAGTGCGCTCCAGGAAGACGTGCGCTGGCAGTATGGCTTGCCGCCTGCTGGCAACGCCAACTTTGCGTGGATGCAGCATATGATTCATCATCTGGCACCTAACGGAAAGATAGGTTTGGTGCTGGCGAATGGTGCGCTTTCGAGTCAGAGTGGCGGCGAGGGACAAATTCGCCAAGCCATCATCGAAGCCGACCTGGTAGAGGGAATCGTGGCTTTGCCTTCGCAGCTATTCTACAGTACGGGTATTCCTGTAAGTCTTTGGTTTATCAGCCGCAACAAGGCGCAGAAGGGCAAGACCGTGTTTATCGACGCCCGCAATCTGGGCACGATGGTTACCCGCAAGCTTCGTGAGCTGATGCCTGATACGGATATTAAAAAAATCTCTGACACCTTCCATGCGTTCCAGCAGGGAACGCTGGAGGATGAAAAGGGTTTCTGTGCCGTATGCACCACCGAGCAGATTGCTGCTCAGGACTTCATCCTGACTCCTGGAAGATACGTAGGAATCGCCGAAGACGAAGGCGACGGAGTGCCTTTCGAGGAGAAAATGACGAATCTCACCGGTGAGCTGAAGCAGCTGTTTGAGGAAAGCAAGAAGCAGGAAGAAGAGATCAGATTGCAGTTGAAGAAAATTGGATGGGAGGTGTAAAGTATGGAGTGGAAAGAAGTTAGATTGGGAGATGTGTGCTCTAGAGTATGTAGCGGTGGAACGCCAAAGAGCACGAATCTTTCATACTATGGAGGTGAGATTCCATGGCTAAATACAAAAGAGATAGATTTCAATAGAATTTATTCTACAGAAAAGACCATCACAGATTCCGGTTTAAACAATTCATCTGCAAAATGGATTGCTCCGAACACAGTGACTGTTGCAATGTATGGGGCTACAGCAGGTAAATCATGTATCGTAAAAGTGCCAATGACAACCAATCAAGCGTGCTGTAATTTAACGATAAATGATGAAGTTGCAGATTATGAGTTCGTATATTATTCGTTGAAAAACGATTATACAACATTGGCTTCATTAGCTAACGGCGGAGCACAACAAAATCTGAATGCTCAAATAATAAAGGATTATGTCTTGCAAATGCCTTCACTTAACGACCAGTGCCGCATTGCTTCCATCCTTTCTTCTCTCGACCGGAAGATAGAGTTGAACAACAAGATCAATGCTGATTTGGAGGAGATGGCGCAGGCTATTTTCAAGAATTGGTTCGTTGACTTTGAGCCTTTCAAGGATGGTAAGTTCGTTGATAGTGAATTGGGAATGATTCCGGAAGGATGGAAAGTAGGAACTCTAGGAGATATTACGAAGAATAAATCTGCAAAAGTAAAGGAAAGAAACGATGTAAAGGTTCTCTCGCCGGTAACAACTGGTGAACTTGTATTGTCGGAAGAATACTTTACCAAGCAGGTTTTTAGTTCAAGCATAGCTAAATATAAGATAGTAAACAAAGGAGATTTCGCATACAATCCTGCACGAGTTAATATCGGTTCGCTAGGAAGAAACGAATTTGATTTTGACGGATGTGTAAGTCCTGTTTATGTGGTTTTTTCTGTACTAGATGGCTATGAGAATTACTTCGATTTGTTTAGAAAGACAGATTTCTTTAAAGATTCTGTCGCTTCTTTAGCTATTGGAGGTGTAAGGCAATCGCTCAGTTATGATGACTTGAGTTCGATTGAAGTTATCATTCCTAGCGAAAATGCCGTTGAGGAGTTTAATAATCTCTACAATCAGATGAAGAAAACTATCAAAGCGAATAAGCTAGAATCCTCCCGCCTCTCCTCTCTCCGTGACACCCTTCTCCCTCGCTTAATGTCAGGCGAGATTGAAGTCCCGGAATAAGAAAAGCTACGAAAGAAAATAACGAGAAAGAAAATATAAAATATTAACAATATGGCAGACGACAAGAAATTCACCGAAGACGCATACGAACAAACGCTCATTGCCCTGTTCCGCAACGAACTCGGCTATGCGTACGAATGTGGCTACGAGGTGGAGCGCAACTATAAGGAGCCCTTCTATCGTGCCGATTTGGTCGCCTCGATGCGACGGCTTAATCCTCAACTGCCAGCCGATGCAATGGATGAAGGAATCAAGCAAATCACCAACATCAGCATCGGTACTTTAGAACAGAACAACGAGCAGTTTACACTCTGGATGCAAAACGGTCTGGAGGTGGGATTCCTGCAGAATGGCGAAGAACGAACAGCCCTGATGAGGCTCATCGACTTCGACCATCCCGAAAGAAACCTCTTCAAGGTGGTGAACCAGTGGCGGGTAGAAGAGTATAAGAACAAGCGCTGCGACATGGTGGTGATGGTCAACGGATTGCCCCTCGTGGTGGTGGAGCTGAAAAGCGCCATTTCCGAAGATGCAACCGTAGAAGATGCCTACAAGCAGATCAAGAACTATCAGCAGAGCATTCCAAGCCTCTTCAGCTACAACGCCTTCAACGTAATCAGCGACATGAGCGAGACACGTGCCGGAACCATCACCGCCAAGCTGGAACGCTACATGGAATGGAAGACCATAGACGGCTCATACGAGTCAACCCTCTTTGCCGACTACCGCACCTTCTTCCTCGGCATGTTCCAGCAGCAGCGACTGCTCGACATTCTGCAGAACTTCATCTGCTTCGACAAGAACCAGGGCAAATACGCCAAGATTCTTACCGCCTACCACCAGTACTACGCCGTGGGCAAAGCCCTGCAGCGCACCCGAACGGCAGTGGAAGGCAACGGAAAAATCGGCGTGTTCTGGCACACGCAGGGGTCGGGCAAGAGCCTCTCCATGGTGTTCTACGCCCACCAGCTGGTGCAGCGACTGCCCGAAGTAACCATCGTTGTAGTAACCGACCGCAAGGACCTCGACAACCAGCTCTTCGGTCAGTTCTGTCGCTGTCAGGACTTCCTGCGTCAGGAACCACAGAACGCCCAGAGCCGTGAAGACCTGGGCAATCTGCTCCGCAACCGAAAGAGTGGGGGAATCATCTTCACCACCATTCAGAAGTTTGAAGAAGGCGACTCGGCACTCTCCACCCGCCGCAACATCATTGTGATGACCGATGAGGCGCACCGCTCGCAATACGGCGAGGAGCACTGGGACAACAAGAGCCTGACGATGAAGAAGGGATTCAGCCAGAAGATGAGAGAAGCCCTGCCAGGCGCCTCATTTATCGGCTTCACCGGAACGCCTATCAGCGACCGCGACAGAGACACGGAGGAAGTATTCGGCAACTACATCGACGTTTACGACATGAGTCAGGCGGTAGATGATGGAGCCACCCGTCCGGTTTATTACGAGAGCCGTGTGGTGAACCTGAACCTTGATGAAGACACGATGAAACTGCTGAACGATGAGTTCGACAACCTTGCCGATGAGGGAGCCACCGAGGAGCAGATCAGGCAGGCAAAGCAGGAGCACAGCCGGCTGGAAGTGCTCTTGGGTGAAGACGCCACCATCGACACACTGGTAAGGGACATCATCCAGCACTACGAGCAGAACCGTGCGCAGGAACTCACCGGCAAGGCAATGATCGTAGCGCTGACCCGAAGCATCGCCATCAAAATCTACCGCAAGATGCTGGAGCTTCGCCCCGGGTGGACGGAGAAAGTTAAGGTGGTGATGAGCGGTTCGAACCAGGACCCCGAAGACTGGCAGCCGATTATCGGCAACGAAGCCTACAAGAAGGAACTGGCAAGAAAATTCAAGGACAACGACGATGAGATGAAAATCGCCATCGTAAGAGATATGTGGCTCACGGGCTTCGATGTTCCGTCGCTCGCCACCATGTACGTATATAAGCCGATGAGCGGTCATAACCTGATGCAGGCAATAGCCCGTGTTAACCGAGTGTTCCCGGGCAAGGAAGGCGGACTGATAGTGGATTACGTAGGCATTGCGCAGGCACTGAAGAGTGCCATGCAGCAGTACACCAACCGTGACCGCCGCCGCTTTGGAGACCCCGACATCGCCAAGACCGCCCTGGTGAAATGGAAGGAAGAGATGGAAATCTGCCGAGACCAGCTTCATGGTTTCGACTATTCCGGCTTCTTCGAACAGGACAACTCGAAGCGGGCACTCGCCATTACGAGCGGAGCCAACTTCCTGAGTTCTCCAGCCATGGTTCAGCGCAAGAAGAATTTCATGGAGCACAGCAATCTGCTTCACAACGCCACCACGCTCTGCCGTTCGCTTCTGAATGGGCAGCAGAAGGCTGAGGTGTGCTATATGGATGCGCTGCGCGTGATGATGCTCAAACTCTCGCAGAAGGGCAAAATCACCCGACATGAAATCAACGAGCGCATCGGTGAGCTGCTCCGTCAGAGCGTGAAGACCGACGGAGTCATCAATCTCTTCGGCGACCGCCAGATAGAGTTCTCGCTCTTCGACGACGCCTTCATCCAGGAGGTGAAGAACATGAAGGAGCGCAACCTGGCGGTGGAACTGCTCACCAAACTGATGAAAGAGAAAATCAAGCAGCAGCAGAAGACCAACGTGGTTCAGAGCGACCTCTTCTCCGACATGCTCAGCCAGAGTCTCTCCAACTATCTGAAAGGCTTGCTCACCAACGAGGAAGTGATAGAGGAGCTGTTGAAGATGGCTCAGCAGATGAAGCAGGCAGAGGCAGAGGGCAACGACCTGGGACTTTCGCCAGAGGAGAAGGCATTCTATGATGCGCTCTCCACGCCCGAAGGAGTGCGACAGGCTTACTCCGACGAGGAGTTTGTGGCACTGACCCGGGAACTGACGGAAGTACTGCACCGCAACCGCACCATCGACTGGAACCGGAAGGAATCGGCGAGGGCGAAGATGCGAGTGATGGTGAAGCGACTGCTCAAGAAGTATAAGTATCCACCAGAGGGTGCAGAAAAGGCGCTGGAAACCGTGATGCGCCAATGCGACCACTGGGCGGATGATGAAGAAAACGTAGTATAAACCCTTTAAAATTTGAAGTAAGAAACAGAAAGTAAACAAGAAAAATAACATATAGATATTGACGCTGATTATCTGCACTTCTACAGTATTTAGAACCTGCAAAATTCAAAACGACAAGAAGAAGGTGACAGCAAGGCGTCCACTCCTCTACGGCGTGGGCAGTACTTGTTTGTACCTTGTCGTAGGTTCTTGCAGGTACCTTAATACTGGTACTTACAGGGAACCCCACGCCGCTTATTTAAACAACATAACAAACAAAACCTAGAAAGTAACATGCAGACAGAGGAAATACCAAATACTGACAATAACTACAATTCTCTTCTGAAGATTTCATCAGAAGAAGATCTTTTTGTGGAAGATGAAGTAACAGGAGTCAAGAAATACACTCCAGTAACAACTACTGATGTGGGTCAGTTTAAAAGAGAGGCAGAACATTTGTATAAGGAGATTCAGCATGCTAAAGATGAATTTAAATGGAATGCAGGAAAGCATAAAGGTCTTACCTGTTATTTTCATATTTACCAGAACCTTGCCGAGCAGTTGACAGATTTTCTTAAATATATTCATACGCTCCATAAGAAAGTCTACATTTCCATCTACAAGAGCTACGATGATGAATTCATGGGGATTTATACTGATGTTTTAGAGAAGGTGCTCCAGGATATTCAGACCATCGCCCGGAAGCATTCAGACTATTTGCTCGATAAGGAAGAGGAGTATGGTCAGATTCCCTATGCCAAGGCTATTTTCGAGCAATGCGAGAAGCTTAAAGTTCCTGCCGGAGACGACTTCCCCCGTTTTGATTCCCATTTCAAGAACTTTGTCTCTACCGGTTTGCAGATGGCTTTGGCAGAAACCATCTCCACAGTAAGTACTATTTGTGCCGATTTCCTAGCCTTATACAGAACCCGCCTTTTCCGCACTGACCGTGAGGCTGTGATTATTTACCATTATATCAAGCGAATTTTCGACGAGCGCACGCTACCTGACCATCTGAAACATGAGGTAAAGGTAAAGAAACGTCATCTGAGAGAGAGAAGAATAGATATTACCACTTTGAGCTTGCAGAAAGTAATGAATGATATTGAAGGGAAATACAACAATTATACGCTTTGTTCAGACTGGTTTGAGCGAGAGGAGGATGAGGAAGAAGAACTTGTCCGTACGCTAGTCAGGGAGCAGGCTCCTCCCGAGGATTTTGAAACGCTATTCAAGTATCAGGGTGAGCATAAAATGTGGGAGGCTGAAATAGCCAGGGCTGATGATTTTGAGCGTAACAGCGACTCTTTCTTTGTGAACTGGGTAGATTCTATAAAATTGGAGGAGAAGTTAAAGTTCTGGATAAAAGGCAACATTACGTCTCAGCAAAGCTGGTACATAGTCTGGTGCCTGATGAAATATACGTTCCACATGGTGCGTGATAATCAGGACAAGGCAGCCTTTGCCGCCCGCATGAACCTGATGTTTCCGGATGCAGAAAAGAAATGTGTGGTGGAGTCGTTCCGCAAGCAGGAAACGCAGAAGAACCATAACCACCATTTTTCGGAGTGGCTTGAAGGCTCCGATCCCGATTATCATACCGCCCAGGATCTGTATTATAAGCTGGCGAAAAGGGATGGTTATATGAGAAGTATTTGAGTTGGTATAGGAAAGTAGAGAGGAAGATTTAGAGACAACTATCGTCCCTGGGTATAAAACAAGGATAAATCCGGTAATATTCTACGGCTTTTTTGAAAATATTCCGTAGAATATTACCACTTTTTCAAAAAAAGAGACTTGTCTGATGACACATTATATGATGCGATTAAGGCGACTTTCGATAATAGAGGGCTTACATACAATCCCGAATTGCAGTTGTTTACAGAAAGTTTTGCGACAGACGCAGCACGTATAGTTCGCTGGAAAGCATTTCTGAAAAAGATTCAATGGAAAGAAACTCTTGATTTCAAGACTGTTATGGAAGTAATAAAGGAAAGGTTGCAGCCTATGGCAGAAAGATATTGGGGAAAGTAGTGCGTTGTGGAGTCGTCTCGCAAGCAGGAAATGCAGTTGATGGCTAGCCCCAACACGCCCTGAAAGGGCAGAAGCTCCTAGCCCAGGGCAATCGCCCTGGGTTATTACGGACGCAACCCTGACGCCCTGAAAGGGCAAAAGCTTAAAAATACCTTGTAATTTTTCATATTTTCTTTGTTGTTTTTCAATTTAATGTGTATCTTTGCAATGTCGAATGAAAATACGACTAAAAGCAATTAATAAAAGAACATAGTATGCAGTATCCAACAATATCAGAATATGTAAAGGCCATTCAAGATGCTGGTAACAATCTTGACAAGTTAGCTCACCTGACTCCCGTATTAGATGATCACGGAGAGCCATATCATATGAGTGATGATTTTGCCGTGGTGTTTAAGATGCAGGACAAGAGTACTGGGAAGTATTATGCCCTCAAGTGTTTCTTGAAAGATCAGAAGGAATGTGCCGATGATGCGTGTTATCAGATTGATGATGAACAGAATATGGTTGGGGCTTCATACAGTACTTCTGTGAAGTTTCTAGAGAAGGAACTTTTATTTCATAGTCAAGACAAAGTGGAAAAATTTCTGGTACTGTTGGCAGATTGGATAGACGGGAAATCGATGATAACTTTTCTGTCAGTGAATGAAGATATGACTACATCAACAATACATGAAAATTTTAATGAGGCTATTACAGATGAATATGGAGTGACATATAGCAAAGACGGGAGAAAATTGTTAAGATCGCCCAAAGAACTTGATGGAAACTATTCAATTAAAAAAGATACAAAGATTATTTGTGATTGGGCATTTGAAGGTTGCACTTCTTTGCGTAGTCTTGTTGTTCCTGAGAGTGTTATAAGCATTGGAGAGAGTGCATTTGATGGGTGCACTTCTCTGAGTAGTCTTGTTATTCCTAATAGGGTAGTGAGCATTAAAGGCAATCTCTTTTGCGGTTGGTATGGCGACTTGATATGCTTGTCGCCGTACTTTATTTATGAAAATAATGTATTATTTGATAAAGACAAAAGTACAATTATCTCTTTTAGAGACCAAGCCACAACATCTTATGTCATCCAAGCTGGAGTAACTAGCATTGGTGATTGTGCCTTTGAAGGTTGCGAATCTTTGAGCAATCTTGTTATTCCTGATAGTGTTACTAACATTGGTGATTATGCTTTTTATTGTTGCTATTCTTTGGAAAGTCTTATTTTCCCGGATGGTGTTACGAGCATTGGGGAATATGCATTTAGGGGTTGCGAATCTTTGAGCAACCTCGTTATTCCTAATAGTGTTACTAGTGTTGGAAAGTGTGCATTTTATGATTGCTCTTCTCTGAGTAGTATTGTTATTTCTGATAGTGTAACCAGCATTGGGGAGAGGGCGTTTTGGGGGTGCTCTTCTTTGAGTAGTATTGTTATTCCTAATAGTGTTACTAGTGTTGGAAAATGTGCATTTTATGATTGCTCTTCTTTGAGTAGTATTATTATTCCTGATAGCGTTACAAGCATTGGGGATAGTACTTTTTGGGGTTGCTCTTCTTTGAGCAGTCTTGTTATTCCTGATAGCGTTACTAGCATTGGTGTGTGTGCATTTAGGCATTGCTCTTCTTTGAGTAACGTTGTTATTCCAGATAGTATTACAAGCATTGAGTGTTATGCATTTAGTGATTGCTCTTCTTTGAGCAGTATTGTTATTCCAGTGAGTGTTACTTACATTGGGCATCATGCTTTTGCAAATTGCAATCTCTCAAATACTCTTAGACAAGAATTAAGTTCCCGTTTTGGTGATAAAATATTTTGGTAACTATGGTTGAACTTGTTAAAGGCATCTTCTTCATGGAATTGTGAAGGAGGTGCCTTTAATGTTTGAATTTTAAAGCTTTTGCCCTTACAGGGCGCTTGGTTGATTGCTGGTTTACCCAGGGCGATTGCCCTGGGCTAGGAGCTTCTGCCCCTTCAGGGCGTGTGGGGCATGGACTATATTTTTTTACTAAATTACCATTTTCCCAAAAAACATGGAAATTTTCCCAATAATGCCCCTGTTTTTCCCAAGAAACCCCCGATTTTTCCCAAAAGCAGCAGATTTTCGGGAAGAGTGTGGGGGAAGGCTTGCAGGAAAATGAGGGTATTTTCTTGCCTTTTTGTTAATATTTTGCGATTTTTTCTTGTTTTTCCCTGCTGAGCGTGTAGGCTTTTTATTTTTCCCAAGAAATGCCCGATTTTTCCCAAATACGTGAGTTTTTCGGGGGAGTTGTGGGAAAGGGATTGTTTTGCTTTTTTTTCTGCAGTACTTTTGCAGCGTCGAAGAAACAAGACAACGCTGAAATGGTTTGGTGCTCTTGAAAACCTCTTCGTACAATTATATAATATGTATACTCAGATTATGAGAGTGGTGCAGCAGGGCGAGACCTTCGCTGTGCAGAGTCAGAAAAGTGAGAACGGACAGATGATGAAATGCAACATCG
>OGDF01006631.1_pt1 | contig 11365 bp, 12 predicted proteins | sample 1570141 | NCBI WGS metagenome assembly OGDF01 (sample SAMEA4370581, study PRJEB24528) | human gut metagenome | reverse complement strand
CCTTGACTCCCGATTAGGGATTGCGGTAAGCGGAACACGCACCGCTAAATTATAGGTTTCCACCGACTTTATTTCCCACACAGATTGCGTCAAATCTCCAAATAAAAAAGAAAACCCTCCCGAAAAATCGGGAGGGTCACTTTTGCGAGTTGATCAATAGGTTCTATAGAAATTTGCGCTCCACCTTACGGTGCTGTCTGAGTAAATGCTAGTTTCTGAGAGAAAATACCAACCAATCCGGGCGGGTCAATTACTCGCCTCTCATCTTTGCGAAGCAGTCGCTGCAGTATACAGGTCTGTCTTCCTTCGGCTCGAAGGGAACTCTAGCGATACCGCCGCAGCCAGCGCAAGTAGCCTCGTAGAAGGTTCTGCCGCTCTTGCCTGCGTTCTTCTTAGCGTCGCGGCAAGCCTTGCATCTCTGGGGCTGATTTGTGAAGCCCTTCTCTGCGTAGAACTCCTGCTCACCAGCGGTGAATACGAAGTCAGCGCCGCAGTCCTTGCACTTTAAAGTGATGTCTGTGTACATAGTCCATACCTCATAAAAAAAATTTTCGCCCTGGTCGGACTCCCACCGACACCTTTGATAAACAACGCTCTGGTAAATTAAGCTACCGGGTCATATCCAGCCCGAAGTCACAGCCTCGGGAAAACCAGCTTAAGCTTTGCACGCGCCCTGGTCACGGCATTATCCACGGACTTCGCCGAAACGGACAGCTTCTCCGCGATCTCTGAATACGGCATTCCGAGGATAACTCCCTCGATACACCCAAGCTCCAGCGGAGACAGCAGCGACCTCATACATCTTGTGATCTCGTCGGCGCTCTCACGGCCTATAACAAGCTCCTCCGGCGTGGGCGAACTGTCGGGGATATCCTCGTCAGCAAGCTCCTCCAGACGCTCATTGCGGCGCTTCGCGCGGTCTACGGCGTTCTTCATGCGGTTGCTGACGCACACCGAAGCGAACCCGCTGAAGCTCCCCTTCTCCGGGGAATACTTCCGCAGCGCGGAGAGCAGCGCGTCAAGCCCGTCGCTCACAAGCTCTTCGTAATCGGCGCCGCCGCTGTACTTCCCGGCAAGCGCAAGCACAAGCCCGGTATAGCGCGAAACCATCTCAGCGACAGCCTCGCCGCTTTCCGCTGAGGAAACACAGCCCGCAAGCTGCTCGTCAGACATCTGTGAAAAATCAGCCATAGTTAATTCCGAAATTACTTTAAATGTAAAAATCTCTACTAGGGATAATTATAGCACCTGCTATAAGTTTTGTCAAGGAAAATCGGAAAATTTCCCAAAGAAAAGCGTTTTACATGAAAAAAATAGCCTTCGTTTATGCAAAAATACTACAACCAGCCGCAGCGCATGCTCGTCACTTCCGGCAGTACTTTTCCCTGCCCGACTTGAACAGGTTTCCGCCCACGCAGTCGATAGTGACTATTAGCGGGAACTTCTCAAATCTGAGCCGCTTTACGCTCTCGCAGCCGAGATCCTCGAATGCGATGACCTCGCATTCCGGAATGCACTTGCAGGCAAGCGCGCCCGCTCCGCCTATCGCGCAGAAGTACACTGCGCCGTTGCGCCTTATCGCCTCGCAGACCGCCTCGGAGCGCTCTCCCTTGCCTATCATCGCGGAAAGCCCCATATCAAGCAGCATGGGAGAATATACGTCCATTCTGCTGGAGGTGGTGGGGCCGCAGGAGCCTATCGCCATGCCGTCCTTCGCCTGGGTCGGTCCGGCGTAGTAGATCGCCGCGCCGTCTATCTCATATGGAAGCGGCTCGCCGTTCTCAACGCACGCCTTGATTCGCTTGTGCGCGGCGTCGCGGGACGTGTACACCGTTCCGCTGAGAAGCACCTTGTCGCCTGCCCTCAGAGTCTTTGCCTTTTCCTTGAGTTCGCTTGTGTTCAGTTCTATTTCCATATTTATACTGCCTTTTATTACGATAATTCGGCGGCGCAGAGCCACTGCACCGCCGTTATTTTCATGTTATCAGAAACCGCCGAAGCCGCCGAAATCGGAACTCATGTCGTCATCGTCGGAGCCGCTGCCGGAGTTTCCGCCGCCGAAATCCCAGATAGAGGAATCATCTGCGGAGGGCGGTGTGGTGGACTGCTCCTCGGGCTGTTCTTCCTCCTGCGGCTCGGGAGCGTCGTAGGTTATCGCGGAGGAAGCGCCGTTCGCGGATTCCATAGCCTTGAGCTGGTTCTGAAGCTCCGCCCACGGGTCAGCCGCAGCGGAGGTATCCTCCTCAGGCTCCTCATCGGCCGCGTCATGGAATGAGGTCCCGCCGAACGCCGCCTCAGCCTCGCGGAGAGCCTTCATCAGGTCGTCCTCCTCGGAACCGGAGCTTTCCGGCTGCTCGTCCATGTCGATATCGGATACGTTGTTGGGCTTGATCGCAGCAGCTTCCTCGGCAGCCCTTACAGCCGCAAGAAGGTCGTCGTCAGCGTCGGTCAGCGCGCTGGAGGGCATGGTCTGCGCCAGGAGATCCTTCGAGAAGTCGTTGTTGTACGAAGCCTCCGAGTGGTCGGATACGTCCAGCGGCTTTATCTCGTCGACCTGCTCGGGCTCCTCTGTATGGGCATCCATGTCGAAGCCGCTCATATCGTCGTGATTGTCGCTCATGTCGAATACGCCGCCGAACGGATCGCTGCCGGAATCAGGGTTGACAAGCGGGATATCCTGCTTGTTTTCCTCAGCCATCTTCTTTTCAGCGGCTGCGATGGCGTCAGCCATGTCATTTCCGCTCCAGTCGCCGAATAATGCGGGAGCGTCCTCCTCGGCGTCATCGGGAAGCGCCGGCTCGGTCTGGGGTTCTTCCTCGGCGGGAGTCTCATGCTCCTCTGCGGCAGGTTCAGCAGTTTCAGGGAACTCAGCGGTTTCAGGCTCGTATACAGGCGCTTCTGTCTCCTCCGGTTCTGCTTCTGCTGGAGCCGAAGACTCCTCATGATCTGCGGAAGCAGCAGGCGCGGAAACCTCCACCGGCACGGGCTGCGGAGCCGTGAATACGGGCGCAGCGGCAGCCCCGAGAAGTTCCGCTGCGGAGCCGTTTACTGCGTTGAAGCTGTCGGTCATTGCCTCGATCTGCTGTTTCAGCACTGCGAGGAACGCCTCTGTCTTTTCGGATGCGGCGGCGCGCTCCCTGTCAGCGGCGGCGATTATCTCAGCAGCCTGGGCGTTCGCCTTGTCGATTATAGCGGACGCTTCCTCGTTTGCCTTGTCGATGACCTCGTTGAACGCACGGGTGGCCTCAGCGGAGACGCCCTTGCCGTTCTTGAGCATGTCGGTCATTTTCTTCTTCTCAGCGTCGATACGATCCTTCAGGTTGCGTATCTCTATGAGCTGGCGCTTGGTGGTGGACTTCTCCTCCTCAAGCTGGGAGCTCATTTCCTCGACCTTCCTGTCAGCCTCGGACTGGGCAGCCTTTATGCGGCCGTCGGCTTCCTCGGCGAGCTTTTCAGCCGCCTTAGTCTTTTCGTCGTTGGAGCGCATGTCCGCTTCTAGCGCGCTCATCTTCTTGCGGAGGTCGCTTATGTATGCGTTAACTTCATTTTTATCAAATCCTAACGGGACCTGTCTGAATCCATCTCCAGCTGCCATGTGTGGTTCCTCCTGAGTAAAGTGATTTCACAGCGGCGGGAGTGATACACTGCCGCCGCATTCTTACATATGATTATATCATATTTTTTGTAATTATACAAGTGTTTTAGCAAATTTTATATATTTGAAATAAAACACGCGCCAAAATTGTAAGATTATCCAAAGACCTGAAAGCCTTTTTGTCAGATTCATAGATTTTATATGGTGAAAATGCCCAAACGCAGTAAATCGGGTTGTTTTTTTCATCAAAAACGTGTATAATCATACTGTAATCGAATTGTAACCATTATAAATGGCTGCTTATAATCTTCAACTGAAGGAAGGATCGATATTATGCATGACAAGACTATGACTTTTTCTGTCCACGACGACAGGGAAAACGAAATGAAGGAGATCCTTACTACTGTATACGACGCTCTCAAGCAGAAGGGCTACAACCCGATAAATCAGCTTGTGGGCTACATTCTTTCAGAGGATCCCACCTACATAACCACGTTCAACAACGCCCGCGGGCTTATCCGCCACATCGACCGTGACGAGCTGCTCCAGGTGCTTGTGAAGTCTTATCTTTCAGACTGAACGTACATTCCGACATAATGACCCCGCTCAAATGCGGGGCTGTTTTTGTGTTACGGGGAAATTAATAACTTAATACGCTAAAAAAGGAATAAATATGAGCTACACAAAGAAAATGACCGAGGGCAGCGAGCTTAAACACATAATACTGTTCACGCTGCCGCTGTTCGCCGGTAACGTATTCCAGCAGCTATACAACATCGTGGATTCCATCATCGTCGGGAAGTACCTCGGCGCGAACAAGCTTGCGGCGGTGGGCACGACAGGAAGCCTCACCTACCTTTTCAGCACGCTGTGCATAGGGCTTTCCGTGGGAGCCGGCATACTGATATCCCAACGGTTTGGCGCGGGAATGCACAAGGAAGTCCGCAAACTGATCACCAACTCCGCGTATGTCATAATCGCGTTCGGAGCTGTGATAACCGTAATCTCCGTGGCGTTCGCCGGACTTCTGATGAAGATGATGAACACCCCGGAAAACCTCCTGGAAGACGCCACCGCCTACATGCGTGCGGCGTGCTCCGGCACGATATGCGTGGCGGCGTACAACTGGATAAACTCCGTTATGAGGTCGCTTGGGGATTCCCGCACGCCGCTGATATTCCTGGTCGTTGCGAGCCTGCTCAACGTCGGGCTTGACCTGCTGTTCGTATGCGTGTTCCAGTTCGGGGTGGTCGGCGCGGCTTACGCTACCGTGATATCCCAGGGCGTGAGCGCCGCGGGGTCGATAGTGGTAGGATTCCGCAAGAACCCGTACTTCAAGCTCACCCGCGAGGACGCCAGGATCGAAGGCGAGGCATGCCGCCGGATAATCTCGACGGGCATTCCGATAGCGCTCCAGAACGCCATGATATCCGTTTCAATGATATTCCTACAAAGGACCGCGAACGGCTTCGGCGAAACAGTCATGGCGGCGTACACCGCGACAATGCGCGTCGAGCAGCTCGTGCAGCAGCCATTTGCCTCCATGAACGCGGCGGTTTCCACCTTCGCGGGTCAGAACATCGGAGCGGGTCTGCAAAATCGCGTTATACGCGGATATCACCGCAGCATGCTTGTAACGGTGGGATTCGCGCTGTTCATCATGGGGATATTCCTGGCGTTCGGCAATCAGATCGTCGGAATGTTCGTTGACGAACCGGAGGTCATCGAGATAGGCGGTCAGGCGCTGAAGCTTTCCTGCCTGTTCTACGTGGCGCTCGGAACTATCCACACCACCCGCGGACTGCTCAACGGCGCAGGCGATGTCGTTTACGCGATGATAAACGGCTTCGTGGAGGTCGCAGGCCGTATCGGATTCGCGATAATCCTCGTTCATATCCCGGCAATGGGCTGGTGGGCAGTCTGGACCACTACCTGCCTTACCTGGGTGATAACCGCGCTGATGTCACTTATCCGCTACTGGCAGGGCAAGTGGAAGGATAAGTGCAGGCTTAACCAGAAGGCCGCAGAAGAAACCGCATAACAAAACGGGAGCTTCGCCAGAGTGCTGACCCGGCCGAATATCCAGCGCAAACAGTCAATACACAGCGTGTATTCAGCACTCTACTTTGTATGGCACAGCATAGAGTGCGCCCCAATACCAAAAGAAAAGAGCCGCTCCATAATCGGGGCGGCTCTCTATATATTTCAGGCGTTTCGGCTTGCTGTATCAGCCCTATTAAAGGGCGTTTTTTGTCCCGAAGCCCTGTAATAATTCACACATGAGCATAACAGTATTACATAAAGGAAATGGCTTAAAACTGCGGTTTTAGTAGCTGTCCGCCTTGTTGAGCCAATCAATCTGGCAGGACTGGCGAGATGGAATATATCACCAAAATAAAAGAGGAGCGCTCCGCTTATGTCCAGATAGTCCGGTACAGCACGGATTCCGAATTTCTCATTGAGCAGAATCCAAGCAGGAAGGATACCATCAACGAGCTTATCAGCATTATGGTGGAGCCAGCGACTGTATAACCTGTCAGACGATCAGACAGAATATCAGATCAATGACAGAATGAGCTTTATGAGATTTCTGGGAATAAACCTTTGCGATAAAGTCCCCGATCACCAATCTGGTATATAACTTTTGCAGGTACAGTTACTTAAAACGAGCCTCTGCCTGATATGGGATAACTGTGCCCTTTTTCAACTAAAAGGTAAGGATCAAGGTAAAGTTACCATTTCAAAGCATTGCTTGCAGGTCAATATTTGACCGATTATGCTAAATGCCTCTATTGGCCTGTTTTTTTGTGGGTTTTTAGAGATTACCATTAAATGGTACTATTTCCTTCAAATATATTACTTTTGATGATTATGTAATATTGTTTTATTATTTGCCTCTTTAAACTATAAAAAATAAGCTCACCACAAGGTAAGCTTATTTTTTTCTTTCACTTGAAACTATTTCAAATTTTTATATAAGGTCACCTCTAAAAACAGGTTTGAAAAGGGAAAATTGGTAGAGTGCACCGAATGCGATGAAAGCCGACGAAGTAAGGCTGTATGCCTTACGAGGAGGTTTGAAGAAGCAGTCGGTGTGCTATACACATTTTCACTCAAACAAGTTTTTTAGAGGTGACCATAATGTCGTTTTCTTCACCTCCGTCAGCTCAGTAATTTCACTGACAGTGTACTGCCCAGTCTTGTAAAGCTTAACAGCCTTGCTGACAGAATCGCTGTTTATAGGTTTTCGACCGCCTTTTCTGCCTCTGGCACGAGCGGCAACTAGTCCCTCTTTGGTTCTGTCGGCCAGGACATCACGTTCGAACTGAGCCAGTGCTGACATCAGTGTGAAAAGCAGTTTTCCTGTGCTAGTCGTGGTGTCGATGGATTCTTTTAAAGATACGAGATTCACGCCTTTCGAGTTGAAAGTCTCCATGAGCCAGATCAGATCTTTTGTGCTTCTGCCGAGCTTGGAGAGGGATTCAACCACAACAGTATCACCTTCGGTCAGGCGTTCAAGGAGCTTTTCAAGCTCCGGGCGGTTGCGCTTCGTTCCGTTCATCTTCTCGTTGTAGATGAAATCCACGCCGTATTTCTGGAGCATATCAAGCTGGCGGTCGATGTTCTGCTGTTCGGTGGAAACCCTTGCATATCCGAATACGAAATTCTTCATCAGAATTCACCGCAATAGTCGTATGCGCATTCGTTCAGAATTTCGCATAACGCTTCTTCAATCACTCCTGGCTGGTAGAGCATTTCTTCTATCTCCTCCACGAAATAGCCGTAGCTTAGGAGCAGCTCGATGTCCTCCCGGGATACGCCGATAGAGCTTGCGAAGTCTTTCAGCTGCCTTACGTCCTGCGGTTCTGACGTGCAGGTTTCGGGGACGTTCCACCAGTCACGACGGAAATAGCGATAATCGTACACCATCAGATTTATGCCTATTGTGACATAACGCTGATTGTTGAACATACTTTTTCTCCTCTCCCGGACACAAAAAATCCCCGAAGCAATTACGCTTCGGGGATTTTTTGTGTGCCGAAAATTATTCGGATAGCTTACGCAGCTACATGGAGATAATATGTCAATGTACAAATTGATATTGACAAAAAATCTGTTTCAAAAATGATACCCTATTCACCTTGACACATACGGTCAGTTTGTGGTACAATGATTATCAAAGATAAGGGGTGGAAATCATGCTGAAACGTGGATTATACGAGCAGGTAATCAACAAATCTCTCGACCGTGAGCTGGAGCGCTCTGACGATATCGCAGCAAGCACCGGAAAACTGGACAGCGCCGAGGCTCCGCAGATACTTTCGCACTATATCAGCGAACTGGTGGAAAAGGGACTCAGGCAGGTAAGTTCCGACGATATTTCGGGGCAACTTTCGCTTGCTAACAGAATAGTTTCAGCCATAGCCGATGTTACCGGAGACAGCGATTTTGACGGAATGTCCGTTGCCGAGCGCGCCGAACAGCTCCTCGCAGTAGCCGAAAAGAAGAACACGCTCACCGCTGTAACCGGCGAGTTTTCCCCGGTACGCCCGGAAACCTCCCTCGCGGCAAGCTCCCTGTTCACCGGATCTATCCACGAGCCGAGCATGATGAGCGAGCTGAAAAAGGAAATACAGTCCGCTGACCGCGTGGATATGCTGGTTTCATTCGTGAAGTGGAGCGGTCTGCGGCTCATCATCGACGAACTTTCGGAGTTCACACAGCGAGGCGGAAAGCTGCGCGTCATCACGACCTCATACATGGGCGCGACCGACGTTAAAGCAGTCGAGGAACTGCGAAAACTCCCGAATACGGAGATACGGATTTCCTACGACACCAAGCGTACAAGGCTTCACGCGAAAGCCTATATTTTCTGGCGTGAGACCGGATTCAGCACGGCTTATGTCGGTTCGTCGAACCTCTCGAATACCGCTATTTCAAGCGGTCTGGAATGGAACCTAAAAATCACCGCGCACGACCAGCCCTCCACCCTCGATAAAATCAGCGCGACATTTGAAAGCTACTGGAACAGCCACGAATTTGCGCCCTATTCCGAGAACGATGTGCAGAAGCTGTCGCAGGCGCTTTCAGCCGAAAAATACAGCGGCGAAACAGCGGATTACCTCTTTGACATCAACCCCTATCCCTATCAGCAGGAGATACTCGACCGCCTGAAAGCCGAGCGCGATATTCGCGGGCATTTCCGCAATCTTGTCGTTGCCGCGACCGGTACAGGCAAAACTGTAATTTCCGCGTTCGATTATCGCAGATTCCGCAGCGAAAATGCAGGCAAGCCCTGCCGCCTGCTGTTCGTAGCGCACCGCAAGGAAATCCTTGAACAGAGCATAAAATGCTTCCGCGGGGTACTTCACGACCCGAATTTCGGCGAACTGTTCGTTGGCGAACATCGTCCGGATTCGCTGGATAATCTGTTTGTTTCGGTGCAGACTCTGAACTCCCGCGCGCTTACTGAGGCTGTCAGCGAGGATTTCTACGATTTCATCATTGTGGACGAGTTCCACCATACCGCTGCGCCTACATATCAGCAGCTTCTGAATTACTTCAAGCCGCGTATTCTGCTGGGACTTACCGCAACGCCTGAACGTATGGACGGCGAGAATATTCTTCGCTGGTTCGACAACAGAATCGCCGCTGAAATACGCCTCCCCGAAGCCATCGACAGGAAACTGCTGTGCCCTTTCCAGTACTTCGGGATCTCAGACAGCGTTGACCTCTCGGACGTAAAGTGGAACCGCGGAGGTTACGAGCGTTCCGCGCTTTCCAAGGTGTACACAGGCAACGATATGCGGGTATTCCTGATACTGAAACAGCTCCGGAAATACGTCACCGATATGGACGGCGTTAAAGGGCTGGGATTCTGCGTCAGCAAGGAACACGCACGCTATATGTCGGATAAATTCAACGAAGCCGGAATTGTCTCCGAGTGCCTCACAGCGGACAGCGACAACGAATTCCGACGCAGCGTCAGCAAGCGGCTTTCGGACGGCGAACTGAGGTTTATTTTCACGGTTGACCTGTTCAACGAGGGCGTGGATATTCCGGCGATAAACACTATCATGTTCCTGCGTCCTACGGAATCCCTGACGGTATTTTTGCAGCAGCTTGGCCGTGGATTACGTTTGTACGACGGCAAGGAATGTCTGACCGTACTTGATTTCATCGGGCAGGCGAACAAGAAATACCGTTTCGAGGAGAAGTTCCGCGCGCTGCTTTCGGACAGCTCGCGCTCGGTTCAAGGCGAGATAAAGAACGGCTTTGTGACGCTTCCGAAGGGCTGTTATTTACAGATTGAAAAGAAGGCTGCGGAGTACATTCTTGACAATATCAAGCGTTCTCTCGGAAACAGAAATGCGATGGTTCAGAAGCTCGCAACATTCACCGAGGACACCGGAAAAACGCTTGATCTGGAGAATTTCCTGACTTATTACAGCCTTGATATCTCCGCGATTTATGCAACAAAATTCAGCTTTTCAAGGCTGTGCGTAATGGCTGGCGCAAGGGAGGATTTCTCCGAGCCGCTGGAGGATATCGTGACAAAGGCGATGCCGAGAATTTCCGCGATAGATTCGCGCAGGTGGATCGAATTTCTGGTGGATAATCTGCCGGAAATTTCAGCGCGCAGCGAAGGCGATTTCTCACCGTTACAGCTTCGTATGCTGACAATGCTGCAATTCACGATTTGGCAGAAAACGTGGCAGGAATGCGGCTTTGCGGATATGCTGGAGGGATTCTGCAGGCTGTCGGAATGCCCGGTGCTTCTCGGTGAGATTCTGGACGTGCTGTATTATAATTACGACCGTATCGACTTCGTGGACGCTCCGGTCGATTTAGGATTTGAGTGTCCGCTTGACCTGCACTGCACCTACTCCCGCGACCAGATACTTGCGGCGCTGGATTTCATGAAGCCAGGCACGGTGCGCGAGGGCACAAAGTACCTCCCGGACAAGAAAACGGACGTGCATTTTGTAACGCTGAACAAAGCGGAAAAGGACTACTCTCCGACAACGATGTACGAGGATTACTCGATAAACGAGGTGCTGTTCCACTGGCAGAGCCAGAGCACGACGTCGCAGAGCAGCACGACCGGTCAGCGGTACATGAATCACCGCGGCATGGGCGTCCGTGAACTGCTGTTCGTTCGGGAATTCAAGAGCGGAAAGCTCGGCGCGGCGCCGTATACGTTCCTGGGGCTTGCGGATTTTTTGTCCGTAACCGGCTCAAAGCCGATGAATATTACCTGGAGACTGCACGAGCCGATTCCGGCAAAGTATCTCAGAAAGACTAATAAATTGGTGGTGGGATAATGAGAGAAGTTACAGCTGCGATAATCCGCCGCAATGGGAAAATACTGATCTGCCGCCGTGCAGAGGGCTCCTGCGCGCATCTGTGGGAATTCCCCGGCGGAAAAACAGAGCCGGGGGAAACTCCGTTTGAATGCCTTACACGCGAACTTCGCGAGGAACTGAATATCGAAATTAAGCCGCTTCGCGAGTACTGTCGCAGTGTTTGCGGAGAACTTTCGTTTGTGTTTATCGAGGCAGAGATCATTTCCGGCGAACCGCAGCTTTCCGTTCACGAGGAAATGCAGTGGGTATTACCGGAGGAGCTCACGGCATTTGAATGGTGTCCGGCGGATAGACCGATAGCAGAAATGCTTTCCGCTAATCGCTCATAAAACAACAGGCTTATTTCTTATCAGCAAGAAATAAGCCTGTTATTACATATTACGCATTCTCAAGCAAAAAATCA
>OGDF01006612.1_pt1 | contig 11406 bp, 12 predicted proteins | sample 1570141 | NCBI WGS metagenome assembly OGDF01 (sample SAMEA4370581, study PRJEB24528) | human gut metagenome | reverse complement strand
CTTTTTTAGAACTTGACCAATCTTGATACTCATTATTTGTTATTAATATAAATTCTACAGTTGTTTTATTAAAACTAGTTAAAGCTTTGTACAACTTGTCTAAATCATCTTGTGTAAAAGTAAATACTAAATTGTTTGATTCTAAAGCTCTACGTTCTACAATTACATTTTCTCCAACTTTAATAGTAAGATAATTCCACCAGTTTGATTCATTTGTCTTTGTTATATTAACAACATCTCCAAAAAAGAAATCGCTCAGATTGGTAAATCTAGCGATATCTAATGTTCTTACGTTGTATACAGAAGAATAACTATCTATTCCATTTACAGTAGCCTTTAACTGTATTGTATAATTTGTATTCGGAGTTAATCCTGCTACTGCAAAGGTTGCTTCTTTACTCCAATCTCCCCACCAAGGGCTAATATTTTGCCAACCTCCACCATTTAGACTATATTGCATTGCACTAACATTTTTATCAAGATTATAATAAACATCAAAATGTTCCAGACTCTCATTTTGAATATCTATAGATAAGAAGTTAGCTTGTCTTGCTATTTGTGTTAACCATACATTTGCTTTTGCTTCTCCCCAAAGCGGTCCATACCCTGAACCACTTGGCAAATCTCCAGATGCTGCAATTTCGATATTTAAACTTCCATCCCAATTATGTCTAATGTTGTCTACCGTAGCACTTACAAGTTGTACAACGGTACCTGGGCTTAAGCTTATATTTAATGTATTACTAAACTCTCTTCCAGCAATCCATAATCTTTGTGTTTTATTATTCGCCCAAGAAGTATGAGAGTTACACCTTATATATGAAGTAGCTCTTACAGAAGATGTATTAGCCTGTTGATTAATATTAAATTCTTCCCATTCTATATAGTATTCGTAAGCTTCATTATGTTGCGTTACATAACCGTTTATTCTAGCCATTTAAGCCTCCTAATCAAAATAAACCAAGCCGATATCTCCCTCTTTTCCTTGAGAATCGTCGGCTTGGTTATGAAATATTTTTAACCTAGAATTTAAGAAATAAGCACTACCATCTTCTACTTTAGCTAATAATTCTTCCAATTCTGTTAACTTTATATTCCACTCTTGTTCTATAAAGTCCCATATCGTATCAAAATCTAAAAATGTCCTTCTATCTTGAAAATCTGTAATACCACTTGAAGAAGTTCTAAATCTAGCTAATTCATATTGATATGTTCCAGCATTATTTTTAACTATGTTATTTTGTGTTAATACTGGATAATTGCTAGCATTTTTAATTATTTTATAGTCTGCCTGCAAGAAACTGTCTGATGTATTAACAGCATCCAGATTTATTTCTAAAACTAAAGAACAATATTGACTATCTGTATCTGCTACAATATCTCTACCAGAATCTTCTTCTAAAAATCTTCCTTGTATGCAGATAGCCCCAGAAGCGATATGTATATTACTTCCAGTTGTTGTTATTGCCATTCCTTCTTTATAATTATTACTAACTCCGTTCCTTCCATGTAAGAAAGTATTAATAAAAAGAGCAAATATTTGATTTCCAAATATCTGCTCACTAAAAACGTGTCCTTTTAACATTACTTATTTTTCCTTTCCTTTTTTAGTTTATCTATAAAGCTTATTCTTATATTTCCACAAGTATATTTATACATTTTACTGCCTTTTGACTTTGTAACTGCAGAAATATATGTATCATAAATTAAAGATTCTTTTGTTTTTATTGTAATTGGTGTCCCGACTTTAATTTCTCTATCGTAATAATCAAATGTGACATTATGATTATATGCATTTCCTTTAAATGTATCTAAAGCTTTTTGTTTTGCATCTTCTACGTTTTCCGCATACACTACTTCTGTTTTACCTTCTGCTCTATTTTTGTCTAACATATCTTCTGTTGTAGTTCTGTCTGTTTTTAAATATAATGTATATCTGCTGCCATCTTTTGCTATTACTACTACTTTAGATACTACATCTGTTTCGAAAACTTCTGTATAGTTTGAAATTGGTTGAGCATTTACGTCAATTAATTCTTTTTTAATTTCTTTGTTTTCAATTTCGATTACCAGTTTTTTATTTTCGAGAAATACGTTATATGTAATATTATAATTTTGAGTACAATTAGTCATAAATGTATGTAAATTGTATATATCGTTTTGAACATCTACTATCGTAGAAACAGATACATCTAATTTAGTATGTGTTTTTACTCTTATTTCTAGATAATCTCGATTCATTAATACATCTTCATTGTTGACAAAATTCTTGTCAATTTGTTCAGCTATATAGTCTTCTATGCCTTCGTATCGTATTATTTCTTCATCAAGTTTTTCTAGTACCCATAATTCTTGCGTACTACCTTCTACATATTCCCATATTTCTATATTTCCACCGTTCGAAGCATTTGCACCAGTTAAATCTATAACAAAATTCGTAGCTGCTAGATAAATTGAATAAGAATTATTATCTCTCTTCGTAAATGTCCATTTTTGAGCTGCATTATCTGTATCATCCCACATTTGTATATTAGTACCATTTTGAAATGTAGCACCTAAAACGTCTGCAACTTTACCAGATCTAATATTAGCTATTTTATATGTTCCGTCTACCCTTTTAGTTATTTTAAATTTTTGTGCATTACTATTGTTAATTTCGTAAACTTGTAAATTAGCTCCTGCTTCTTGTGAATCATTTAATACATCAAATACATAATTGTAATTTAGTTTACTATGTATTCTATAGTAGCCTTCTTTAATATCGTTTGTATTTACTATATTTTGATTCAAAATTACGTTCTGATTAAACATATTAGTAATATATTTAATAATATATTGATATAGTTTAGAGCCATTTTCATTTTGTATCTCTTGAATAATTCCCCAATACTTTATTTCTCCATTTTCTTTTATCATTACTATGTCATTCGCTTTTGCTGTTGTTTTCTTTAATACATTCACTGTAGTATTTGCGTTTGTTTCTTCGTCTATATTTATTTCGTAATTAGACAATTCAACGATATCTTTAACACTAAAATCTTTATAATCAAATATATACATATATGTATCGTCTGTTGTTATTTTTATTTGTTCTTGTTTTAAAATTCTAATATCTATATCTGTTGTATTTGTTGTATCTCCATCTACACAAGAAATTTGCGCATTATATATTCCACCAATTTCGGGTGCAGTTAGCTCTACTTCGTATTCGTCAGTTGTTTCGTTATATATTGCATTATACGATTTATTATTAAACTTAACTGTTACACTTCTTGCCATATTTAAACCACCTTATAGTATGCATAGACGCTAACTTCTGCATTTAATATTTCGTTATCTGCAGACATAATTAATTCACAAGATTTTCCTTTTGGAAATTTAATAACATTGTTATTAGCTGGATCTATATATTCCTGCTCAAATAAATTTGTATACGTTCCATCTGTATTTTCTTTTCTTATGTAAAAACTATTTGTTAAAGTACAATATTCAAAAGCCTCATATTCTTGTAAAGTTACGTTTACTTCTACTTCTTGATATACTTGTCCTTCAACTTTTAATGTTAACATTGGATTTGTAACAGGACCTTTGATTTTAATTAAAACTGGAGCTGTTACGTGACCTTTGTTAATATATTCTAATGTTCTATTGTTGTAATCAACAAATTTACTATCCCATTTAAAATCCCATCTAATTTCATTAGCTTGTGCAGAAGTAGAGTATATAGTTTTGTTCTCTTCATACCACAAACTTAAAGAATCAAATGTAACAGGACATTTTAATATTCCATCTACATCTATTTGTCCTTTGCCAATGTTTTGAATGTTTATATTTTTAAAATATTCTTTTACAGGAAGATTTTTATAAGGTATTTTGTATCCAAATCTTAAGTTTTCAGAATTTTCTATATAATCTACAAAGCTCTTATAATTATCATAGCAGCTAAAATTAGCTGTTCCAGTTATTTGTCCTTGCTGAACATTTCTAAGAGTTTCAAAAAAAGAATTTCCTACTTGTTCATATGTAGTATTATAAGAATATCCTAAGCCATCAGGTTCGGATAAAAAACAGGAATTATATAAATCCATTAAGTTAAATTCTTGTCCTTTTTCATTTATAAGTCTAAATTGTCTTACCATTTTTTCCTCCAGTTAAGAATAAAAAAAGAACAGTTCAAAACTGCTCTTCTATCGTATTTTTAAGGCATATAATTAGTCTAATAAAAAAATAAAACGGCTTAAAATCAATTCTCGTAGGCCGTTTTTTTACTTTATTTATCTAATTTTTCACTTATTTCTTGTAATAAGTCTATTATTGTTTCTACTATAGATAATAAAAATACTTCTGGAATTATAGCAAATATTATAACAATTCCTGCAACATAACTTTTTAATATAAACATTATCACTGCTACAATTAATGATAATATTATCATAGTAGTTTTTGCTATAGAAATAAACTCTGATTTTCTTCTATTATGTACTCTACTTTCTTTTTCAAATTCATCAATATTCACTAAACATTCTGGACATCTTTCAGAATCATCTGAAATTACTTTTTTACAATTTGGACATACCATAATAAAATCCCCTTTCTTCTAATTAAATAGATTTTATCATAATATTTAGAATTTCGCACTATATTTTCTGTCAATATAATTAAAACATTGTTCTAATCTTTCTTTATCTAATTCTTGTACATTAAATATATTATTTATATTATAATTTATATTACTTGCTTTTTTTACTTCACTAGTTAATGCAGACTGTAGTCCATTTATATTTTTTGGTATATCTATTCCATATTTTATTTTTTTATTAATTTTACTATATTGTAATGCTTCACTAAACTCACTATTTGCTTTTTCTCCATATTTATTCATATCCTTTAGTAAGTCTTTTCCAGCATCATTCATTCCTATATTTGCTCCAGCGAAATAGTCTATAAGTGCTCTTTCTGCTAAAATTGATGGCGAACCATCTCCTAAACCTTTTCTAAACTGACTATTACCTCTATTACCTATATTAAATAGTAAATTCCAGAATGAGCCAGCACTCGAATTTAGACCTTTTTCAGCTCCAGCTAAATAATCGTCTGAAGCGCTTTTGCCTTCTGCATTATTATATTTTTCTTTAAATTTTTGAGCAGCTCTATCTCCTAATGATTGAGTCGAATTAGGTAAAGTTGATGTATCAACTGTCCATATTATTGAGTTCAATTCTTTTGCTACGTTTTCTGGTAAATTGCTAATTGCTTTATTGAACTCATCAGTTGAATAATCTGCTATATCTCCATAAGTTTTAACCATTTCTGGTGTTAAGTCTTCTATCTTTGTTATTTGTTTTGCAAAACTTTGTGCAGTTAATTGTAGCTGTTGTTCATCGGCATTAATTTGGTCTTGATACATTTGTTCATTTGCTGTATTTCCTGCATCTCTTTCTTGTTGCTTATAATTTTTATAATTTTGTAATTGTGCAGTATAATAGTTTAACTTGTCTAAACCTGATTGTTGAAGATTGTTAACATCTGATTGATATGAAATTGCATTTCTGTTAATTAATTCAGCCACAGAATCAGCTGTATTTTCCATTGCTAATTTTTGATCATATTCGTAGTCTGCTATTGTAACATCATATTCCTTAACTAAATTTTGTTGCTCTTGTAAAGATTTTGTTAAAGCTCCTATGTCTGACGTAAGTTTTGCTCTTTCTCTACCATCTGCAAAAGCAATTTTACTTTGTTTTTCTGAAATTTGATTTTGTATATCTAATATTTTTTTATATGCATCTTGTCTTGCCGAAAACGCTTCTGTATATGCCTCTTCTTGTGCTGACATTATTGCTTCAGCTTTCTTTTTTCTTATTAAATTATCAATTTCATTTTGTATATCTTTATAACCTTGTACTACATCTCCATTTAAATTTATTTCTGTTCCTAACGCTTCTGATAATGCTGATGTAATTACTTTAGCTCTTTCTTCATATCCTGATTTAACTTTACCATTTTCATCTGTTATTTTTTGTAACTCTTGCCATAATTCTTCAGTTTTACTTATTTGCTGCATATCAATAGCAAGCTTTTGATTTTGACTTTCTATTAACGAATTAAAAGCTTCTTTTTGCTTTATAGTTTCTTGAGTAAGTTTATTTGCTTCGATAATTGTTTCATGTTGTTTAAGCTGATATGCTCCTATTCCAACTGCTGCTGCTCCAAAAAAAGCTACCGCTCCAGCTCCTGCTATTCCTAAGCCACTTAGCATCCCTGATAATGTAGAAATTGTTCCTGATGTTTGTGTAATTTTAGGAATTAGTGTTCCTATCAATTTACTTAAGCTTCCTATTCCTTTACTTAAAGTTCCTATTCCTGTTCCTAATTTTCCAATGATAGTTAAGGCTGGACCAATTGCTGCAACTAGTGCTACTGTCTTAATAATGTTCTCTTTTTCTTCATCCGATAAATCATTAAACTTATCAACTAAATCTCTAATGTAATCTGCTAAATCTCTAATATATGGTGCTAATTCTTTTTGTATTGCAATACCTGCACTTTCAAAGCTTCCTTTTAATTCTTCTATTGCACCAGAAGTATTATCTAGCATTGTATCTGCCATTTTTGAAGCTGCTCCATCAGCATCTTCAAAAGATTTTGTCATATTATCTAATTCATCTGCTCCTCTATTTACTAGAGCTAACATTCCAGATAGCGCTTCCGTACCAAATATCTGTGCAAGAGCTTGGTTTTTTGTTTCATCTGTTAATCCTTTTGTATGTTCTTGTAATGTTTTAATTATTTCAGTTAAAGATTTCATTTTACCGTTTGAATCATAAAACTCTACTCCTAGTTCTGCCATAGCATCTCTAACCATTTTTGTTGGTTTTACTATTCTAGTTAGACCACCTCTTAATGTAGTTCCTGCTTGACTTCCCTTTACCCCAGCATCTGACATGATACCTATAGCAGCCGCTGTTTCTTCTATAGATAATCCTACAGTTTTTGCAACTGGAGCTACATATTTCATCGCTTCTCCCATATCTTCTGTTTGAGCATTTGTTCTCGCAGCTGCTTCTGCAAATACATCTGCTACATGTGCTGACTCACTAGCCTCAAGTCCGAATCCTCTAATTGCACTAGCTGCAATTTCAGAAGCTGTTGCTAAGTCGGCACCACTGGATGCTGCCAAATCTAATAAACCTGGCATCGATGACATAATTTCATGTGTTGTAAAACCTGCACTAGCTAAATTTTCCATACCTGATGCTACTTCTGATGCACTAAAACTAGTAGACGCTCCTAAATCAATTGCTTGGTTAGTAAGTTCTTCTAATTCTTCTTTTGTTGCTCCTGCTATAGCTTGTACCCTTGACATTTGTTTTTCAAAGTCATTTCCTGTGCTTATGGCTGCAGTTCCTATTGCTAGTACGGGTAATGTTAAGGAAGTTGTTAATTTACTTCCTACATTATCTATTTTATTAGATATTTTTGTCATTCTACTTCCAAACTCTTCTAGTTTTTGCCCTGCTTCATTCCATTTACTAGCTTGTAATTGTAGTTGCTTTAGTTTATTTTCTGTATTTATAATTTCTCTTTGAAGATTTCTATAATTTTCTTCAGACACATTATTGGGATTAGCTAATACCTCGTCTTGTACTTTTTTTAATTGTTCTAATTTTTTTGAGGTAGTCTCTATTGTTTCAGATAATACTTCTTGTTTTTGTGCTAAAAGTTCTGTATTGCTAGGATCTAACTTTAATAATGAATTTATTCCTCTTAGTTCTTTACTTAAACTAGATGTAGCGGAATTTACTTTGCTTATCGCTTTTTGTAATCCTGATGTATCTCCACCTATTTCAACAATAATTCCTTTTATTGTGCCTGCCATGTTACCCTCCTACATTCTTGCAACTAATTGGTTAATTTCTTCTTGTGTTGCTTTTCTTGCCCCATTAGTCGATTTATCTTTGTCTTTTTGTAAAAACGATATAAAAATTTTTAAAATATCTACATATGTCAATTCTTTTAAATCTTCTATGGTTAATCCTATTTTTAATGCTGTAGCAAAAAAATCGTGTTCTGGGAATTTTAAATTTATTTCTTCTTCACTTTTAACTAATTTTTTTAATTCTTTAATAGCTTCTTCATCCACAAAAGTTATCGACGGCAAATTCCGTTACCTCAACAATCCAATCATCTGTTGTATTGATTCTTTTTATTAATTTAAGCCACTCTTCATATTCGCCAATTTTTGGATTTGCTGTATAACAACAAATATAAGTAATCCTCGTTACTGCTTCTATATAGTTATCAATACTTTTAAGCATTAGTCGAGATAACTTTGTTGTTATCTCGACTTCTGTTATTTTTGGATTTTCTTTCTTTAATTGATTTGCCATCAAAGTTTGCATAGTTATAAAATTTTGTATTATTTCAAAATCTTCGAATATTCCTCTATTAAATTTTTTTCTATATTGAATATAAGTTAATGCATTACAATCTATATCGAACTCTCTATCACAAATTTTTACTTTTTTCATTTTGCTGTTTTCCTTTCAAAATCAAAAAATCAGTATAGTTCTACTATACTGATGGTATCTCTGTTGGTTCATATACTTTATCAAAGAATTTTTCGTAAATTTCTTTGTTCTCTTCTGAATAAGGTAATTTTGTTCTTACATCTCCAGTATCTGTTCTAGCAGATGTTGTAATAGATAATGTATCTGTATTTGGTGTTTTAGTATCTTCTGTTGTATTTGCCTCTGTACTTGGTCTAGAAACAGTTGTATTATAATAACAAAATCTAGTTCCTGTTTGATCCCCTTCAACTTGATACATAAATGCAAATGGAGATATTTTATCATTTACGTTTTCGATTATTGCTCCATTAGCATCTTTTCTTTGTCCTAAAATTTCTGTTTCAAATTCTTCAGGTAATTTTGCAACTTCTAAATCTCCACTATATCCATTATTTGCGAAACTCTCCCAGAATTTCATATTATCTGCATAGAAAGGTTCGCTATCCCCTTCTGCATCTAATGATAAAGATACTGCACCTGGTATTTTAAAAGGTGTTCCAAAAGTTATAGCACCATCTTCTCCTATAATCATTTTGGCAATATGTACATTACATAAACCAAATTTTACTTTATTTCCATCTTTCATACTTTTTCTTCCTCTCTTTTAAATTTCAAAAAAATAACTTATCTGCCAAATTTTTTCATCTGACAAATAAGTCATTTCTGATTTATTCCAACAAACATCGTATAAAATTTTGTTTTCAATTGTATTAATTAAATTTAAATCTATATAATTCATAGTGATATCTAATTGAATATTTCCTATTCTGTGATAAACTTTATTTTCTGCAAAAAAGTTAGTTGTTTCTGTTTCTAATGCTACAGCATGCGGAGGATTAACTTTATCTGCAGGTCCTTCATGTTCTAGACCTCCTTATAATTGTTTCTTTTATTTCTTTTTCATATAATTTGTTATATTTTTCTTCTATTGGTTTAATATGTGGTTGTGCTTTTGTATGTCCACCATTTTTTGTTGAATGTCCATTTTCTAATATATGAGTTAAAGATGGATTAGTTTTATTATAAATTTTATTAATATACCTTCTTTTGTTTTTTGTCTCTTTCCTTTTAGTCCAACCCTTCCAATATGGATTTTTTCTAATATTTTTTCTTCTAGGCGATTCTTTTTTTAATTCTTTAACAGCCTCTTTAGATATCTTTTCTGTCGTTTCCTTTACTCCATCTTCAATATCTTCTACATAATAATTTAAATAGTCTCTAATCTTTTTTTGTAATTCCTCTGGCTTAATAGACTTAGACATTATTAATTTTCCTCTCGCATACTAATATAAGTTCATCAAGATTTTTCTTTTGAATACGGATTATCGTATATTTTACATTCATATAAATTAGCTCTTGTTCATTGCTATAGTTTAAACTACTAATTATCAACCTCAAAGTAGGTTTATATCCGTTTTGATTTGCTTGATAATATTCATTTGCATATATATCTTCTTCATCTATGATTGGTATTTCTTTTTCTTCTATTTTGTCTAAGATTTGAATACCATTTTTATCTTTTTTATAAGTTGTAGATAACAACTTGCAACTCACATCACGCATTGCTATCTACCTCTTTCTTTTGATATTCTACTGAAAACTGTAATTCTCTTAAATTACATTTATATCGCTTTAAATATTCTGTTCTTTTATTGATATCTCCATCTCCAAAATGAGCCTTAACATATATTATTATTGTATTTTGTACTAACTCATCTTCTATGTTTTTATCAACATCTATATTTACTCTTTTTAAGTCTGATATTGCAGATTCGATAAGCATAGTAATTTCTTTATCTTTTAAAGATGAAGAATCTACTATACTTAAACATTCTTTAGCAATTTTTAAGAGCTTTTCTACTTCTTGTTTCATTTACATCCCTCCTATACAGAAGGAGTTCTACTAATATATCCATTTACAAAAGCCTTATTATCTCTTATTTTACAATCCTCTCTTTCAATTCCTCTAAATAATGTTAGATCCTCTTCGAAAGCATTTAATTCTCCAATTGCTGCAACATTAGATGTATTAAGTGTTAATCTTTTTCTGTCAAAGAATCTTATTCCTTCTTTTAAATCTCCAATTATAAATGGAATTTTGTTTGAATTTGTTGGTAAGTCTTCATTAGGTATTACTCTTACAGGAACTGTTGTTGCTCCTGCACATAGTCTTAATTGCATAGGTTCTGCTGGATTAGGTTGTAATATATAATTACCTTCGTTGTCTTTTAATGTATCTAAATATTGTAAACCATCATCGTTAGTAACAATTACAGATGTAGATTTGAAAGCACTTCCTAATGTAACATTTAAAGTTTTCTTAATATCATCTAATCCATTTAATTCTTGTTCACTTTGTGTTTTAATTAAATCTAGAATTATTTTATTTCTTGTTACTCTAGATTCATCTCCAAGCCATTCAACAATTGTATTAACAATGTTTGTATCTGTATCTTCTAATAATTCATTTGTAATTGGTAAATATCCTGCATATTTAGATATTTCAAAATCCATTCTCTCAAATTGAGGTGTTGAAGATTTTGTTATTTTTCCTCCTTCACCAACTTTAGTAAATCCTGTTTGTTGGCTTCTTTTCTTAAAAGTTCTACTTCCTTTATTTGTAGAAACAATTTCTACGCTTACTAAATCTATTAATGAAGCTTTTGCTTCTCTTCTTTGTTCTACTAAAGTAGAAATGTCTTCTGGAACTGTATATCCACCATCTGCTGGCGTTCCTTCGTTTAATCCTTTTGCAATATTTTTTATTTCTTTTGCAAATTTTTCTATTGAGCTTTCTTCTTTTATTTCTTTATTATCTTCTTTTTTGTTAGCTATA
>OGDF01006606.1_pt1 | contig 11417 bp, 10 predicted proteins | sample 1570141 | NCBI WGS metagenome assembly OGDF01 (sample SAMEA4370581, study PRJEB24528) | human gut metagenome | reverse complement strand
ACCCTCGGCACGTGGTTTTGGAGACCACTGCTCTACCAGCTGAGCTATACCCCTATATCACGCTTTGAAGGCGTATCCATTCAGTGCCAACAAACAAGATTATACACAAATCCCCCTCGCTTGTCAACACCTTCTTGCCATTTTGCAATAGGTTTTTTACTTTTCCTTTTTCGCGGCAGTCCCTCCCGCAAAAAACTCCGTTGCCGGTGTCTTCCTCACCTCCCTCCATCATACAATGAACCATCCGCAAATAGGAGGTTTTTATCATGGATGAATACGGATTCGGCAGCCGGGGCCCCGGCGTGCAGCTATTACAGCTTGGCTTATCCCGCGCGGGCTATCAGCCCGGCCGCATCGATGGCAGCTTTGGCAGGGGGACTGAAAACGCCCTGCGGCAGTTCCAGCAGGCACAGGGCCTGCCCACCACCGGCCGCAGCGATGCCGCCACCTGGCAGGCCATGATGCCCTGGCTCATCGGCACCCGGTTTGTGCAGCTCCGGCAGGGGGATACCTTCTGGCGGCTTTCCCAGCAGTACGATACCAGCGTCGCCGCCATTTCTGCCGCCAACCCCGAACTGGACCCCCGCGATCTCCGCCCCGGGCAGACCGTCGCTATTCCGCTGGATTTCCCCGTAGTGCCCACCGGCATCGCCTTCACCTCGCAGGTGCTGGAGCTTGTTTTGACCGGCCTGCTGCTGCGCTACCCCTACCTCGGCTCCGGCGCCATCGGCAGCAGCGCGCGGGGACTGCCCATCTGGTCGGTTTCCATCGGGGAGGGCGAAACCCAGGTCTTTTACAATGCCGCCCACCACGCCAATGAATGGATCACCACCCCGGTGCTGCTGGCCTTCCTGGAGGAATACTGCCTGGCCCTGCTGGATGGCGATACCCTCTACGGCTACGATGCCGCCGAGCTGTTCCGCCGCACCACCCTCTCCATTGTCCCCATGGTGGATCCCGATGGCGTCGATCTCGTCACCGGCTACTTAAGCAGCGGTCCCTGGTACGAGTGCGCGAAACAGTGGGCGGAAAATTACCCCTCCATTCCCTTCCCGGAGGGCTGGAAAGCCAACCTCAATGGCGTCGATCTCAACCTGCAATACCCCGCCGGCTGGGAGGAAGCAAAGCGTATCAAGGAAAGCATGGGCTTCACCTCCCCCGCCCCGCGGGATTATGTCGGCACCGCCCCGCTCACCCAGCCGGAGGCGCTGGCGGTCTACCGCCACACCCTCCGCAATGACTTCCGCCTTACCCTTTCCTACCACGCGCAGGGCAAACTCATCTACTGGCGCTACCTCGATTACCTCCCGCCCCGCAGCGAGGAAATTGCCCAGGCCATGGGGGAAGCCAGCGGCTACTCGGTGGAGGAAACTCCCGCCCTCAGCGGCTACGCGGGCTACAAGGATTGGTTCATCCAGACCTACGATCGCCCCGGCTATACCATCGAGGTGGGACAGGGCACCAGCCCCCTGCCCCTTTCCCAGTTCGATGAGATCTACGCCGATAACCTCGGCATTCTCGTCCTCGGCCTGGCCCTCGCCGCCCAGCCGCCGCTTCCCCCGGCGGAGGAGCCTACCGCCCTCTGAATCTGTGCAGCGGGAAAACTACGGCGGAGCCGCGTTTCGCCTGCGGCGAAACCCGCAAGCTGCGCTTGCGGCGACGGGCTGCGCCCGTCGGCGGCTCCGCCGCAGGAAACTACAAGCCTTTCCCCTATTTCCCCCGTTCGGCGCACAAAAACTCCCCCGACCATTCCGGCAGGGGGAGCTGTTTTTGCATATGTGATCAGTTCTTCCCGTACAGCCCGCGCTTTACATAGTGGGTGTGCAGGATGTGGTGCGCCAGGTGGCTGCCCGGCTCGCCCAAATACTCCGCGTACAGCTCCTTCACCACGGGGTTCTCGTGGCTCTTGCGCAGGGTCATGGCCTCATCTTCGCTATACAGGGCCGCCGCGCGCAAGGAACGCAGATCGGTGAAATTGCGCACATCGCCGCTCTGATGGGGCTGGCCGCCGCCGTTGACGCACCCGCCGGGGCAAGCCATCACTTCCACAAAGTGATACTCCGCCTCGCCGCTCTTGATGCGGTCTAAGAGCTTCGCCGCGTTGGCAAGTCCGCTGGTCACGGCAACCCTTACCTTGGTGCCGGCCAGGTCGTACTCCGCCTCCTTGATGCCCGCAATGCCGCGGACCTCCTGGAATTCGGGCCGTGCCAGCTCCTTGCCGGTCACGATCTCGGCAACGGTACGCAGTGCGGCCTCCATTACGCCGCCGGTGGCGCCGAAGATATGTCCCGCACCGGAGGCAATGCCGAAGATGGGGTCAAACTCTTCATCGGGCAGCTCGGGGAACATAATGCCGGCACGACGGATCATATCCGCCAGCTCCCGGGTGGTGATGGAAATATCCACATCGGGCAGGCCCACAGCGCTCTGGCCCTCGCGACCGATCTCAAACTTCTTGGCGGTGCAGGGCATCACGCTCACCACCACGATGTTCTTGGGGTCCAGCCCCGCCTTCTGGGCGTAATAGGTCTTGATCAGTGCGCCGAACATCTGCTGCGGGCTCTTGCAGGAGGAAAGGTTATCCACAAATTCGGGGTAATAGTGCTCGCAGAACTTGATCCAGCCGGGAGAGCAGCTGGTGATCAGCGGCAGGGGGCCTCCTTCCTTCAGTCGGTGCAGCAGCTCGGTGCCCTCCTCCATGATGGTCACATCGGCGGCGGTATCCACATCAAATACCTGGTCGAAGCCCAACCGGCGCAGGGCGGCCACCAGCTTGCCCTCCACATTGGTGCCTATCGGCATCCCGAAGCACTCGCCCAGCTGGGCGCGCACGCTGGGCGCCGGTCCCACGATGACCGTCTTGGTCGGGTCGTTCAGCGCAGCCCACACCTTGTCGGTGTCGTCCCGCTCCCGCAGGGCAGCGGTGGGGCATACGGCGGTGCACTGGCCGCAGGCCACGCAGGCTGTCTCGGAAAGGGGCATATCAAAGGCGCAGGCGATGTGGGTGTCATAGCCGCGCTCACAGGTCTCTATCACACCCGCATACTGGTTCTTTTGGCACACGGCCACACAGCGGCGGCACAGGATACACTTGCTGTTATCCCGTACCAGGTGGGGCATGGAGGCGTCGGTGTGGTAGCCCTGGTCCTTCTTGGTAAAGCGGTTCATATCCACGCCGTATTCCCGGCACAGCTGCTGCAGCTCGCAGTCGGTGCTGCGGGTGCAGGAAAGGCAGTCGGTGCGGTGGGTGGAAAGGATCAGCTCCAGCGTGGTGCGGCGGTACCTTTGCAGGGCGGGGGTGTTAGTAAAAACCTCCATGCCCTCGCCCACCGGCATCACGCAGGCGGCGGCCAGGCCGCGGGCACCCTTTACCTCGCATACACAGATGCGGCAGGCGCCGATGGCGTTGATCTCCTTGAGATAGCACAAAGTGGGGATGCGGATGCCGACCAGATGCGCGGCCTCCAGTATAGTGGCGCCCTCGGGAGCGACCACGGGAATGTTATTGATCTTGAGATTTACGGTATTCATTGTCGGTCACTCCTTTCTTATCGTTTTACAATGGCGTCAAAGCGGCAGGTCTCCATGCAGGCGCCGCACTTGATGCACTTACGGGTATCAATCTGGTGAGGCTTTCTTACCTCGCCGGAGATCGCATTGACGGGGCAGGCACGGGCGCAGGCGGTGCAGCCCTTGCACTTGTCCTCCTCGATGACGAACCGCACCAGCCGCTTGCAAACGCCGGCGGGGCAGCGTTTTTCGATGCAGTGTGCCTCGTACTCGTCACGGAAATAATGCAGGGTGGAAAGCACGGGGTTGGGGGCAGACTGTCCCAGCGCGCACAGGCTGTTGGCCTTGATGTAGTAGCACAGCTCCTCCATCTCGCGCAGTAGCTCCACGGTGCCGTTGCCGGCCGTGATCTGCTCCAGCATCTCCAGCAGGCGCCGGGTGCCCACACGGCAGGGCGTGCACTTGCCGCAGCTCTCGTCCACGGTAAATTCCAGGAAGAACTTCGCGATATCCACCATGCAGGTGTCCTCGTCCATCACAATCAGACCGCCGGAGCCCATCATGGAGCCGATGGCGATGAGGTTATCATAGTCGATGGGGGTATCAATAAGGGAAGCGGGAATACAGCCGCCGGAGGGGCCGCCGGTCTGCGCCGCCTTAAACTTCTTGCCGTTGGGGATGCCGCCGCCGATATCCTCGACGATCTCCCGCAGGGTGGTGCCCATGGGGATCTCCACCAGGCCGGTGTTGTTGATCTTACCCACCAGGCAGAAAACCTTGGTGCCCTTGCTGCGCTCGGTGCCCATGCTGGCAAACCAGTCGGCGCCGTTCAGGATAATGCGGGGAATATTGGCCCAGGTCTCCACATTATTCAGGATGGTGGGCACGCCAAAGAGGCCCTTGACCGCCGGGAACGGCGGACGGGGACGGGGCTCGCCGCGGTGGCCTTCGATGGAGGTCATCAGCGCAGTCTCCTCGCCGCAGACGAAGGCGCCGGAGCCCAGGCGCAGCTCAATATCAAAGGCAAAGCCGGTGCCGAAGATATCGTCACCCAAAAAGCCGTATTCACGGGCCTGCTTAATGGCGATCTGCAAACGGTGGATGGCAATGGGGTACTCGGCACGGACATAGATATAGCCCTGGTGCGCGCCGATGGCGTAGCCGGCAATGGTCATGGCCTCCAGCACCACATGGGGGTCGCCCTCCAGCACGGAGCGGTCCATGAACGCGCCGGGGTCGCCCTCATCGGCGTTGCAGCAGACATACTTCACATCGCCCTTGCTCTGCCGGGCAAAGAACCACTTCTGCCCGGTGGGGAAGCCGCCGCCGCCGCGCCCGCGCAGGCCGCTGTCCTTGATGGTCTGGATGACCTCATCGGGGGTCATCCCCGTCAGCACACGGCCCAGTGCCTCGTAGCCGTCCATGGCAATATACTCGTCGATATTTTCGGGGTTAATGACACCGCAGTTGCGCAGGGCCACGCGGTGCTGCTTTTCGTAGAATTTGGTGTGGTTTAGGTTCTTGATGGTCTTATCATCCACCACAGTCTCCTGGTACAGCAGGCGGGTGACGATGCGGCCCTTGAGGATATGCTCCTCCACGATCTCGGGGATATCCGCCTCGGTCACATGGCTGTAAAAGCAGCCCTCGGGGTACACTACCACCACGGGGCCCAGGGCGCACAGGCCAAAGCAGCCGGTCTTAATGACCTGCACCTCGCCCAACAGGCCCTTTTCCTCCAGCTCCCGGTTCAGCTCATCAATGAGTGCCTGGGAATGGGAGGAGCTGCAGCCGGTACCGCCGCACACCAGGATGTGTGTTCTTGCTATCGCCATTGGTTTTTGTCCTCCTTATTCCATGTAGGCGCCCACGGTGTACTCGGTCACCGGGCTGCCGTTTACCAGATGTTCGGTCACAATGCGGGAGACCTTCTCGGGGGTCATCTTCACATAGGTCACCTTTTCCTTGCCGGGCTGGAACACCTCCACAATGGGCTCCAGCTTGCACATGCCGATGCATCCGGCCTGGGTCACTACCACATCCTTCAGTCCGCGGCGGTTCACTTCCTCCACAAAGGCAGTCAGCACCGGGCGGGCCCCGGCGGCGATGCCGCAGGTAGCCATGCCTACCACTACACGGGTGGCGGTGCTGTTATCCTGCCGCATGGCTACATTATTTTTCATCCGCTCCCGCAGGGCGGCCAGCTCTTCCAGAGATTTCATCGCTCATTCCTCCCTCTCTCACAGGTATTTATCCAGGATCTTGTCCACCTCATCGGGGGTCAGGCGGCCGTACACATCCTCATTGATGGTCATGACCGGGGCCAGGCCGCACGCGCCGATGCAGCGGGTCGCCTCCAGCGAGAAGCGGCCGTCCGGGGTGGTGCCGCCGGGCTCTATGCCCAGCCGCTTCTGGATACGCTCCAGCACATCGCCGGCGCCCTTTACATAGCAGGCCGTGCCCATGCACACGCCAATGTTGTAGGTCCCGCGGGGATTGAGGGTAAACTGCGCATAGAAGGTCACAACACCGTAAACCTCCGCCAGCGGTATATTCAGTTCTTCGGCGATGATGGTCTGCACCTCGATGGGCAGGTAGCCGTAAATTTCCTGCGCCCCCTGCAGCACCGGCATCAGCGCGCCCTGCTGCTCCTTGTGGGCCGCTATCAGCTCCCGCAGCGCCTTTTCCTGCTCGGCCGTCCCGTGGAACGGCACGACGGTCTTTCTTTTTGCCATGAGAATGGTTCCTCCTTATTTCCTTCCGGAATTGTTCCTCTATATCGTCAACTACCAGCACCTTCATTTGACAAGGACACACACCTTGGCGGTGAAAACCTGTGCTGACTTGTGTCATCCTGTCGTTGCGGACTGCACTCCATGTCGAGCGGTATTCACGCCCACAAAAACATATGCGCTCTTGTCAGGTGAAGGTGGCGTAGTCTCTGCCATACTCTTCCCGCCGGCCCCTGCAAGGCGCAGGTCCGGCCCCGCAGGGCATCGGCCTGCGGCCGATGTGGTCGGGCCTCCGGCCCGCCTCTGCGGCTGTGCCGCAGCCCCTGCGGGGCCGCCGGCGCCTTTCGCGAATTTACAGCTTCTCCGGGGCGGGGCAGCACTCGGCGATCCCTTCGGCCACCTGCCCGGTAATAAACGCCAGCACCTCCGGCTCCGCCAGGGAGATCTCCTCCCCCAGCACCGCGCGGTACTCCCGGGTATCGGCCGCGAACCGCGCCCCATCATAGTCAAATTCCAGCCGGAAATCCTTTTCCGGGCTGCCCCCGATGAGGGTGGCCATGGTCTGCGGCAGATCGCCCAGCGGCAGCCGGTCTATGTGGCTCAGTCCAAAGACCGCCGTCACCGTGGTGCCCACCCCCGGCGCGCTCTCCACCGTCATGGCGCCGCCGGTCATTTCGGCCGCCATTTTCCACAGTGGCAGGCCCATGCCCACCCGGCGGGTGGTGCGGGTGGTATAAAAGGGATCGGTCACCTTCCGCACCGTTTCGGCGTCCATGCCGCAGCCGTCATCGGTGATGGTCACCGTCAGCCTGTCCGCGGCCGGGCGGTAGCACACCGCCACCGTGATCAGGGAAGCCCCGGCTTTCACCGAGTTTTCGGCGATATCCAGGATGTTGAGCGAAAGCTCCTGCAAGCGCACTCCCCCTTATTTTAGTAACACAAAATATTGTAACAAGCCCTGTGACAAAAATCAACATTCTTTTTATCGAATTCCCTTTTGGTTGCGCATTTTCTACACGGCGGCCCGGATTCGGCGGTTTTAGCGGGGTTTCATTGTATATTCCTTGTGCTTTCTCCACAAAATAAAATTGGATCTTAACATCCCAAATTCCACGCAAAGGAGCGAGTATGATGAAGGTAACATTGGATCACGAGGGCTGCATCGGCTGCGGGCTGTGCGTTTCCACCTGCCCGGCGGTTTTCGGCCTGGCGGCGGATGGCAAAGCGGAGGTGGTGCAGACCCCCATCTCCGAGGAGGAGAAGGACGGCGCCCGGCTTTCGGCGGAAAACTGCCCGGTCAGCGTGATAGAGGCGGAGGAATAATTGATGGCCGAGAAAAAGAAGCTCCCCGTCCCTGCCCCGGAGGCTGTCCCGCTGCACCGCCCGGAGGTGGATGCCGCCCCCATCCTGCCGGAGCCGCAGACCCCTCCCCCGCCGCCCGGCCCGGTGTAAATGGGCTTGTCCCCTTTTTCCACCTTGCAAAAAAACCGGGACCCGGCGCGGCGGCGCGGCCGGCGGCTGCGCCGCCGGCCTCTGCCGCTCCCCTGCGGGGAACGGCAGTTCGCCCGGCCCCCATGGGGGGCCGGGCGGCGCCGCCGCGCCGGTGGGCTCTCCCCCGGCAGCGGGTACATAATTACAGGATAATGCAGATCAGCCCCGAGCACCCCTCATTGATGACCCGCTCGATGGTCTCCTGCAGCTTCATGCGGGCATCGGCCGGCATGCGGTACAGCTTATTGTGCAGGCCCTCGTTCACCAGCTCGTGCAGCGACTTTCCAAAAATATTGCTCTCCCAAATCTTTGCCGGATTTTCCTCGAACTCCTGCAAAAGATAATGAACCAGCTCCTCGCTCTGCCGCTCGCTGCCCACTATGGGCGCCACCTCGGTGGTAATGTTCGCCTGCATCAGGTGGATGGACGGCGCGGAGGCCCGCAGCCGGATCCCGTAGCGCCCGCCCTGCTTCATAATCTCCGGCTCCTCCAGGTGCAGCTCCTCCATCGTCGGCATAACAATCCCGTAGCCGGTGGCCGCCACCTCATCCAGCGCCCCGGCAAATTTCTCGTACTTCTTCTTGATGCCGGCCAGCTCCACCATGCAGGGCAGCAGGCCCTCCTCATCGGCGATCTCCAGGCCGGTCGCCTCGCCCAGTATCCGGTAGAACAGCCCGTCGCCCAGCTCCACCCGGCACCGCACCGTGCCGCTGCCCAGGTCGGCGGCAAGCACCCGGCTCTCCTTCACATAGTCGCAGTCCTCCAGCTTTTGCAGGGTGGCCCCGGCGCTGCCTACCGCGCCCAGCTCTCCAGCCACCTGCCGGATCTGCCGGTACAGGGCCTCCTTCAGCCAGTGGTCGGCCGCCAGGTTCATCACCCAGGCGGGGATCTCCAGCGCCGCCTCCTTCAGCGGGAAGCGCACCAGCACCTTCCCCAGGATAGCCGCGATGTCCTCCTCATCCAGCTCCAGGCAGTTCACCGCCGCCACCGGCACCCCATAGCGTTCCTCCAGCTCGGCCCGCAGGGCCTTTGCCGCCGGGCTTTTGGGGCTTTGGCAGTTCAGCACCACCACAAAGGGCTTATTGATGGCCTGCAATTCCCGCACCACCCGGGCCTCGGCTTCCTCGTACTCCGTCCGTGGGATCTCTGAAATGCTGCCGTCGGTGGTGACCACCAGCCCGATGGTGGAATGCTCATTGATGACCTTGCGGGTACCCACCTCCGCCGCCATGTTGAAGGGGACCTCCTTATCGTACCAGGGGGTCATCACCATGCGGGGCTGCTGGTTTTCAATGTAGCCCAGCGCGCTGGGCACAATATACCCCACACAGTCGATCATCCGCACCCGCAGGCTGATGTTCCCCTCCAGTGTGATGCTGACCGCCTCCTCCGGAATAAACTTCGGTTCGGTGGTCATAATGGTGCGCCCGGCTGCCGATTGCGGCAGCTCATCGGCGGCCCGGCTGCGGCGGGGCTCGCTTTCGATGCGGGGCAGCACCATCGTTTCCATAAAACGCTTGATGAGGGTGGATTTGCCGGTGCGCACCGGCCCCACCACCCCGATGTAGATATCTCCTCCGGTTCTGGTTGCTATATCTCGGTACAGCTCGCTTTGTGCTGCCATTTTCATTCCCTCCGTTTACATCTTAGGTTGGGTGCATGGGGCCGGGAGCCGGGCGGCGGCGCGACCGGCCTCCGGCCGGCCAGGCCACCGCGCCCCCTTTTATTTTTTTGGGGGGCGCGGCGGTCCCGGGGCGCTCCCGCGCCCCGGCGCCGCCGCCCGGCCGGGGCTCCCCTCTTACACCGGGATCAGCAGGGGACCGGCCGGGCAGCATTCGCCCATTTCGCCGTTGTCCTCCCGGATCCTCGCCTCGCTGGTATTGTAGCGGCGGGCCACCTCCCACAGGCTTTCGCCCTCTTCCGCCATGTAGATATAAAGCCCTCTCGGCATCCGGTTTTCCTTGGGGGCCGCTTCGTCCACCGTAATGTCCTCCAGGACGGCCAGCCGCCGGGTGCGGCAGATGGCCCCCTGCCACACCAGCTCACAGGTCAGGGAAAGCTCGTTCCCGGTCTGCTCCCAGCGGCAGCCGCGGCATTCCAACCCAGCCTCCCAGCGGCAGTCCTCTCCGCCGGGGAGCTGCCGCTGTAGCTCCATCGTCCTATCAAAGCTGTAATACTCCCCATCCCCCATTTTGGTCAGCAGGGTCAGGCCCAGGCGGCCCTCCGCCAGCAGGCCGTCCCCTTCGGGGGCGGCGGTGCAGCCCTCCACCCTGGCCCAAAGGGCCACCACTTCGCCGGTGGCTTCCGGCAGGGGCAGCGTTTCCCGGCGGGTCTCGCTCTCCCGGCACAGGTTCACCAGCTCCACCGTTTGCAGGGTCCTGCCCTTGCAGGCGGACTGGTACCGGGTGGAGTAGCCATCGGTGCAGCAGTCCAGCGCATACGCGCGGTAAATTTTTCCATCGACGCTGATGGTCACGCCCCATTCCAGGGCCCGGTATTCCCCATCGGCATCCTGCATGGGCTCGGCGGTGGGGGCCAGGGCCCTGCACCGGATATCAAACTCGGCATCGGCGCCCTCGGGGCAGTCGATCGTCAGTTCAAAGGGGAGGGTGCATTCGGCGGTCTGCCAGCCGCCGTTCTGGTCAGCGCAGTGGGCGGCGGCCAGCACCTCCCCGGTGATGAGCAGCCGGCCATCCAGCCATTTTTCCTCCCGGCGGCTTACCGCAGCATCGCACCGCAGGACCCTGGTCAAGGGGGCGGCGCTGCCCTCCAGCGTGGTGGTTTTGGCCAGGCGCTGTTCCCGGTCAAAGGCGCCGCTGAGGCGGATGCCCTTTTGCTGGGCCATGCGCAGCTGGATGGTTTTTTCCTCGCTGCCGGCCAAGATCTGCTGCCCATGGCAGCTGATGACCGAAGCCGAAACGACCACTGAGCCGCGGATCTCCAGCCGGCGCTGGTTGACCGCCCGGCAGCTGACCGGTCCCGGCAGCATCCCCACGGTGATGATGGGGTCCTCGGCTTCGCCGTGTAGCTCCAGCATCCGGGTGAAGGGGACCTTGTACTCGCCGCGGGCGGGTTCTCCCCCGGCGGAAATATACAGGATATTGAGGGTAGCCAGACCCTCCACCTCCAGCCGGCCGGCGGTAATGGTTTTGCCCACCGGAACTGGGATGAGGGTGCACTTGAGGATCCGGCGGATATCGGGGCAGTAATCCGGCAGCAGGGCATCACATTCCACCGGCTGCTCCACGGTTTCCTCCAGGATGGTTTCAAAGCTCGGGACGGTTTGCCGGCGCAGTTCAAGCTCCATTTTCATTCTCCTCTCCGCAGTTGGGCGGCAGGGGGTGCCGTCCCATCGTTTCAATGGAACTATATTCGGCCGGGCCCTCTTTTATGCGGGGGCCTTTGGCGGGGTCTTATTCAGTTTTCAAGGTGCTGGTGGGAGGCGGGTTCCCGCTTAAGGCAGACCCCCAAATTGCCCGATGAGGTCTGCTGAATAAATTTTAGGCCGGCGCCCCTGTTTGACCGGTGGGGCAAAAAGGCTCTCAGTTTTAGTTCTGTGAGAGATGCAGAAGGGAAAGAATTTTTTTGCCGGTGAGAAAAAGTCCTTTCACTAATACGGCAAAATCGAGCCTTTTTTGCAGTTGAAAGGTTAATATTTCACTTTTATTTACGGAAGATTTACAA